>PR_CR_10_Liq_3_inCRDRAFT_1000194_pt1 | contig 17759 bp, 15 predicted proteins | sample PRCRCaboRojoPR_2_FD_10240 | JGI IMG/M metagenome (IMG submission 10240)
TGGCTGCTGCAGCGCTACGACTGGCAGACGCCGGCGACCGTTCGTGCGACGCACGGCGAGCCGTTGGCGGCATGATTTAGGGAAATTCACTGTCCAGTTATTCAGGGGATTTACAATTATGAACTTAGATCAATTAACTGAGCAGCAACGAGCTATATTACCGACGGAAGCAGATATCGCTCTATACGAACAAAGAGGCTGGTATATCTCGCCGAAAGTTTTGCCGGATGAGTTGCTCCTTGCCGGAGTAGCCGCAACCGAAGCCTTTTACCGCGGGGAGAAAGACTTTGAATGCCCTGAAATCGAAGGGCCAGCAAATGATGTTTATGACGAAACCAAAGCGTTAATGAATAATGAGTACGTTTCGCTGCAAAAGCAGGCAATACGCGATATTCTGTTTAGCCCAATGGTGTCCGCGATTGCCGCTAGGTTGAGCCGCAGCGACGAGATTCGTCTATTTGCCGATGCGTTGATGTGCAAGTTTCCGGCGAAATCCCATGATGAAGGTTCGTTTGGCTGGCACACTGATAAAGCTTATTGGCCCGGTTGTACTTCTAATGATATGCTGACTGCTTGGATTCCATTTCAGGATACAACGCTGGATATGGGACCAATGTATGTGCTGGAAGATAGCCATCAATGGCCGCATGATGAGGAACTGATGAGTTACTGCGCGGTTGGCAATAAGAACCTGCAGTCATTCAAAGATTATCTAGTTCAGAAGAAGCAAAACCATAAAATGGTGCCGCTGACTATGAAACGAGGGCAGTTGAGCTTCCATAACTGCAATGTTTTCCATGGCAGCCCGGCTAACCACAGCAACCGCAAGCGCATCAATCTGGCTGTTCATATGCAAGATGCAAAAAATAGTTATAAGCCCGCTTATCGAGAAGACGGGTCGCTTATCACTATTGGCTACGAGCGTATGTGCCGCAAAGATACCAATGGGCACCCCGATTATCGCGACCCGAAGTTTTTCCCGGTGTTGTGGGATGGTCCCACTGCTACAGATTAAGTATTCAGCGTCCTGAAACAAGCCCCTCTGTAAGTTGGCACTACCTTTAAAACTGAGGGGCGGCAAGAAGATGTTGAGGAGTCGTTATTCCGACTAACGTAAAGCCACTGTACTGACTAAGCTTTTACAACCCCATAATAATCTTGATTCTTAGCGTTTAAAGCCACTGTAGGTCAGGAAAGTGTTTCGGATCAGCTTCCAAGTCAACAAAAGAAGTAACCATACGGTTATCCTTTACATTGGAGATAGGGTAACAGGAAGCGCGGAACATACCCAATCCAAAAAATTCATCGCCCCAGTAAAGACTCGTTCCTGCAAAATAATCGTCATAGTTGATTCCCTGAACAGTACCCTTGATTTTCTTTGAAAGGTGCCATTTTTGCAGGATCATACTGTCATTTTCTGCAGCTAAATCCAGTGCTTCCTCCCATGCTGTTTTTGAGGAAAGGGAGCCGGCAATGATATTGACACTTCTGCCTAGTTTCCGCGGTTTTAGAATCCAATCTTCAGGATTCGTTTTTGCTTCACCTGACAGCCCCGGCTGCCGGTGTAAAAAGTAAGTCTCTGCAAAGGCTTTCTTTATGAAAGCCGTTTCTTCCGCACTCAAGGCCTCGTTGGTGATTTCCTCTATATTCACTAATCCAAAGAACCCCTTATCGTGGACAGTAAGCACGATGCGAGGATCGTTCAAAAGTGGGCGCTCCAGCATTGCTTTTACCAAGGTAATAGGCAAATTAAGCCATTCATCCAGGGTGAGTTCGGGCACAATTGCCGCCCCTGTCAAACATCCTGCTCCATGTTCCAGCCACTTTTCATAAGAGAAGATTTGTAAGTTTATTTTTGCTGCGGGGAAAAAGGACTCCATTAATTTCGACTCGTTGTCTCTTCGATCCTCACCACGGATCACAATCAGTCGATCTGCACCATCCATCCATTTTACAAACTTTTCCAATAACAGATCATGATAGGAGGAGGCTTCCAGTCCATAGGCCTGTTCATAATACTGAGCTTGATTAAGCATATTTGTCGCAGTAGATCTAAAATAAGAATTAAGAGGATACCTACAAGTCACTTCAATCAGGCGAATTTCATTTTTTTCGTTAATGACAAAATCCGTCCGAAACGTTCCTTCCTTAAAAGGCACCTCCTGAAGTTGTGTTAAGAAAGCTTTTACCGACGCATCATGGGGCATATAGTCCGCCAGACTTTTATAATTTTCAGCGATGTACCGCATCAGTTTTAGCATGATACGTTGTGATTCCTTTAAGAAATCAATCCGTGACCGATCAAGAAATACAGGCGATTCATAGAGCCAGGGTCGATATTTTTCTTCCATTAGGTCGAGAAAAGTGGTTTCAAAGGCAGTTTTCAAATTGTCCAGGGAATACTTATAAGTAGTTGTCATAATAAAGGATGAAAGTCTTGGGATTTTCGGTAAAACACACTAATCAATATCAAACGCAGAAAGTAGCTCAATAGTACCTGCCACACCGTTATGCATGAGTACATCGATGATGGACAAATTCGGTACGAAGTCTTTATTCATGACCTGCGGATAAACGATGGTTCTACTGGAAACAAACTGGAGGTGAACACCAATTTCTCGCATCATTTTCCTACAATAGAGATGTTCCCCTGCAATAGTATTAACGAAATGAGTGGCGTTTTTTCGCCTGCAAAATTCTAACACTCGAGCCTGCCGCTTGTTTATATTAGGATTTTGAGTCCGATAAAACCGTAAAAAATCATCCAATTCGCTCTCGAGATTTTCGAATTCGGGCGCATTTAAAGATATATTTGTATTGATTTGAAGTAACTCAGCTATCTTTTGAATAGCATGGCAGCTGAATTCAGAAAGCGTAGTGGGCTTATGGTTGATTAGGTCTGCTATAAAAGGTTGAACCTCATCAAAATGGGCTGCCTTTGAGTACGTTTGCTTTAAGGTTTTTATGAGTTTTTTTCTCCAAAGATCATCCTTGGCGATGTTAATTTCTTCTATTAAATACTTCGTGCCCGGAGGTTTCTCAATTCGAGGGCGAATGTAGACCCAACCGTCTTTTGTATTTCCTAAAATTCTATTGCGACCCATCCAGCTCTCACCAGAGTATTCAAGCTGATCGCAAATAGCAAATTCATCCACAGCAGCAATGCTGTGAAAATATCCGATGTAAGGAAAAAAATAGGGCTGCATGACCCCTAACTTCATAACACCATTACTCCAATGCCTACCATGTTGAAGGCGCTGGGCATGGTAACGCATGATCATTGCTTCGGTTGTGAATATTTTGACAGGAGGTTTACAAAGCGCAGTGTGTCGATGATAGATTTTCCAGTGACCTGCCCTCACCGCGAGTGACCCGGCTCATCGCACGAGCGAATGTTGCCTGCCAGTCAACGCGCTACAGGCCACAACCGGCGCGATAGCGTCCTGACCTCCAACAAGCGCTATTGAAATCGCTCACTGTGTCAGACTTAGTCTTCTGCGCACGCCACGCTGGGACAACGGCACTGTTCTTCAGCAACCAACATTGAAAAGCATAGGGAAAGCCCTCAAACCGTTGGCCAACTGAGGTTTAATAAAAAGTGAACGCGTCTTAGCCGTTTGATCTCATGATCAGCCTGATGCGGGGTCATGCACAAGCGTCTGCGTCGGTTGTGTCGTCTGCGATTTAAGGCACGACCCACGCCCCCTCTAAACGATCGGCCCTCGTCAAAACAATCTCGAGATTTATCGATGTTAACCCGGCAGCGTTGAAGCCGAGCACCGAAGGCTAGTGAGGTAGCGCCGTGCAACTTCCAGCGGGTCCAAGTGACTCATTTGTCGCCGCGCGTTAGTTCCAACGTGTTTGCGTAGTGACTCATCGGCCATCAAGTGCCGCAGCTGGGCGGCAAAGTCTAGGTCGGCGTTGAGTTTGACGAGAAACCCCGTTTCGCCGTGAGTTATCATGTCCGCGGGACCCGTATCACAATCAAAGGCAACTGATGCAAGGCCGCTACGCATCGCTTCCGCGAGCGCATTAGGGTAGCCCTCAAGCAGTGATGTAAAGGCAAATATGCTCCCCTTCAGGTGCACTTGCGCAATATCCTCGACATTGCCGAGGAAGGCTATGCGATTTTCCAAGCCGACTGCGTTCGCGAGTGCACGAGCCTCTTCCTCCCGGGGACCTGCTCCTGCGAAGACCAGTCGCCAGTCTGGAAATTCGGCCTGAAGCGAGGCAAAAATCCGAATAAGTGCAGCTTGATTCTTGTGGCCCGTGAAGCTACCCACGTTCACGATGACTTTTTGGCGGTAGTCGATGTGCGCTTCGGAACTAGCGAGTGGATCAGGTATCGGATTTGGAACAACTACCATCCGAACATTCTGGTACCTTGTGCGCAACATTTCCCGTGCGCGTTCGGTTTGCACGAAGACCAACGCGGTTCGCCGGTAGGCGATTGGATTGATCAAGCCGCGTAATCCGACGAGACTAGTCTGCGGGGCCGTCCGATTTCCGACGCAAATCGGGATATAGCTACCGCTCGAAGACCTCAGTCCCGCCAGGCACCCGATGATGAAAGCGTTGTACCGCTCTCCGAAGGAGAGCACGATGCTCGGTGAAGTGCGGTCTACGAGGCGCCGAAGCCAATACCATTTCTTTAGTGCCTTCCATAATGACGGCCCATCGTCGACATTCGCGGAAGCCTGTATTACCGTGATGGATCGGTCCAGCTTATAAAAGGGCTTTTTGCTGTCTAGAGCCACCAACGTCAGCGACACCGAATCTTCATGCGCCCATACGTTACTCAGTACCGACGCGACGCGCTCCAAACCCCCGCATTTAAGGGAAGGTACGATGAACAGTATTCTCATGACCCCATCACGGTTCCGGCAAGGAGAGCATCCGCCCCAACTCGAAATCGGCCTCATCTGGCTTCCATTTCATGAAACCGCCGTAAGGTCGGAACGTAAACTCACCGACCAGAATCTGATCACCCGCCACATATAGATCAATGCGCACATAGGGAAATGGCTTCGAGAGCTTAGCGGCCAAGGCAAGCATATCATTGAGTTTTGCCGGGCGCCCCAACCCCTCTTTGGGCGGGGACAAGTACCACATGTCGACCCGTTCCCAGGCAGTAGTGAACCACGTTTCCGTGATCTTGTTCCAGCGATCGGAGTACACCTGAACGAACCGTGGCACCCCGGAAAAGCAATGAATTTTATAGTCCCTAAGAACCCCACTGTTACTCGGATCACCGAAATATTCTTCTGCAAATAAGCGCGGTGTAATATCCTTATATTCCCACTCAAGGTTAACATGGTAAAAGGTTTGGCTGCGCGCGTGGTAAAATGCACGCAGCGCCGCCAAGTCGAAATCTGCCGCCGAGCGGCATACCTTAGTACTGCCGCTGTCGTGATTGAACTTGAGGACGAAAGGAAAAGGGGGCAGTTGCTCCATGGAAAGGTCTTCAACACCACCGATTACCTTTTTGACAGGTATAACGTACTGCGGTCCAAGGAACTCTGAGACCCAATCCTTGGCGGCAAGCTTGTCGGCCAACGTGTGCATGAGCGGGTGTCGATGATGGAGCTTGAGCCACTGTAGTTTTTCGCTAAAGCGCTTTGGTGCGTTCAAGTTGGGCCATCGCCCGGTTCGATAGCGATACTTCAGGCGCAAGTAAAGTTTCTCTCCCAGTAGGGAAACGAACACGGCATAGGCCGCAGGCGGGATTTTAATCATTTGTTGATTCTCGGGCGGCATGCCGCGCTGCACGTGGCTCACGATCGGTTGAAGATGGCGCAAGCACCGCCTCAATCATCCAGTCCATAAGCCGGATTTCCTCGCGGGTAAATTCTAGCTTTCGGTTCCATGTCCCGCCGGCCCCATCCAGAAAATTTTCAGCGGGGAATCCATAGCTCATTTCGATAAGCTGTATTTCCCCCGTGGTTGATTCGATGAAGTCCATTCCCATACTTACCACGCCAAGCCGCTCAGTAACTTCGAAGGCGAGGCGGATGTACTCGGGGTTTAATGTCTCATCGGGGAAGGCTATTCGACCGCTGCCTGAGGCACGAAAGTCGTCATGTCGCACTTGCCGGCGCAAGGCTACTGCCCGATCGCCGACAACGACAACACGCACATCGCTACCATCGTTTTCTATAAATGTTTGGAACAAAAAATATCCCTTCTCCCTAGGGAGTTGGCGGGCGTAAGCCGGTGGAGAGAACGTTCGATACACGCGTTTGGCTGCTACGGCTAGCTTCTCCCGAGCCGAAGCAGCCTGGCGCCAGAGATCGGCATATCGACTTCGTGTGTTGAAGAGGGAGAACCCATGGCCAAACGCCTTTCGGGCATATTGCATTCCCTCGCGCTGATTACGAATCATAAAGACGTTGGATGACGCACTGCCCCGGCGAAGTTTCCCGATAACGGGAAACTTCGTCTGCGATAGGAATCGCTTGGCCTGATGAACGGAGAAAACCGGTGTTGTTGTGGGTGTCGGAAAGCCTTGTTGCTCAAAGAACCAGGCCTGGGCGAGTTTGTCGTCAAAGTGCCACAGCTGGGCCGGGGCTGGGAATACACGTACGCCTGAAGATGCTAGTGCGGACATCAAGGGTAGGGCGATTAGCATATCGCAGGCGGACTCGTGACTAAGGTGCCAGAAAAACGCTTCGCTTCGGGACGCGGCCTCGCGGCCTTCGATTGTGAAAACATCCACGCATTGATAGGCGAGACCGCTTCGCTCGCAGTAGTCTACCCAGCGCCGGGTGAAGCCCGCCAGATTGCGTTGGATGGCAATCATGACTGCGGCGCCATTGAAGGCGCGTCCATGCGTCCTTCCAAGAGATCCACCAGTGTCTCCGTAGCTATGAACTGCACATCCGGCCACCGCCCGGTTACGGTGCGGAGTAATCGTCCCAGCTGTGCCAAGCCACGTGAACGATTCGCCGGATGGAGGGATCCTATGTAATTAACGCGATGTGTGGAGATCACCGCCGGGCGGTGCCAGGTAAAGGCCGTGTGAATCTCGTTGATCGCCCTTGCGACCCAATCTATTTCGGGGTTTTCGCTTGGCTCGAAATGTACGTTGCGCTGGATATAGGTAAGCCCGATCGGGGAGCGATTCCCGGAAAAGATCCTAGGTTTTACAGGCCCCCTGGTGGGATGCCGCTGGCGTGTGAAACTCTGCAGCGCACGCGTGCCATGGGCTTTGAGCACGATTTCATGGGCGATGGACCAGGTATAGTTGGGCGGGGTAAACGAAGCGGATGGCCGTCCGAACAGCTTTTCGAAGGCGTTGCACGCGTCGGCGAGTCGCGTTTTCGTAAAATCGGTGTCCGCTGGCAAATCATCATCCAGGGCTGCTTGCAGGCTTTTCGTGATATGGGGAGAGGCCTTGCGGCTGATTCCCCACATACCGTAATCAAATGCCTCTCTGACCACCGGATTTCCCTCTTTGAGGGCACGAAGCCACCGCCCCACCTGCAGATGCTCGGCACCATGCAGCTGCGGGGCAAACAGTCCAGCCGCGATGCCTTCTTGCCAAAGGGTAAGTCCTTTTCTGTAACGATTATCGCAGGCCCTGACGCGTTCAAAGGTTTCCTGAAGCGTAATGGCTGCGTAGCACGAAAAATCCGAGGCTGAGATAGCGGCAAAGTCAGGATTGTGCGTCAACACATTGGGTGATAGCACGGCTGGGCGTCCGTCTCTATCGCGTACCGATTGCAAGGTATCGAAAAGGGCTTCGAGGTCCTCGTCTGTGGCCAGTGCGTCGTAGCGGAGGTAATGACAAGCCGTCGTATCGACGCCGCAGTGATGGAGTGCGGCCAGGGCTTCCAGGCTCGTGGTACGAATAGACCCCCAGTCATCGCTTTGTAAAACGACAAAACGCCCCGGCGCACGCCATCCACGATGGTTTAAGAAATGTTTTCTAGCCCAGGCGCGCATTACCGCTCAACGTCTTAAAAAATTCGGCGAGTACGGGCGCGTGGTGGGAGTACGCAAATGCATCCTCGCTGGTCTTTCTGGCGTTAGCGCCCAACTTGGCAGCGAGTGCTGGGTTATCAAGTAGCGTACACATATGTCCCGCGATTTCATCGCTATCCGACGCGTTAGAAATAATGAGGCAATTTTCCTGATGAACTAAATATCGCCCCGCATCCCCTGTGGCCGTCGTAATGATGGGCAGTCCGAGGCTCATGTACTCTCCAAGCTTTGTAGAAAAGTTATGCCTGTTCCGCAGGTTGTCCGGTTTGTTGACGACAACAAAGCTGCAGCTGAGCAGTTTCGCCCGCAAACTCGTGTGAGAGAGATAGCGGTGAAAGGTCACACGTTCAGCCACGTTGTAGCTTTGGAGCGTTGCTTGGATGCGCCGCATAATGCCGGGAAGTGCGGTGTCATTGGAAAATTCAAAGTGAAGATGACTCTGTTTAGCGGCGCATTTGGCGAAGGCTTCGATGACCCCGGTAATGCCATCCTTCTCATCGGTGAGGGTTCCCGCGTGGAAAATGGAGGGTTTATCCAGTGCAGTGGCACTCCACTGAGGCATGTCTTCACCATCAGTCAAGATCGGCACTTGGGCAATCGTCGCCCTGGATGATCCATATCGCCTGGCCACGTTACCCAGAGCTGTCGAAATCACCAGAAAACCATCGACCCAAGGATACACAAGGTGGAAGGCGAGCCATCTTTTGAGTTTATTACCCCGCTGGGTATCCAGCCTTGCTGCCAGGATACTGTGCGGTAACTCGTTCAATTCGATGGCAAACCGTTTCCCGGACAGCCGCGCTACCAGGCAGAGTACTGCTTGCGTAGTCCACGGGTAGCCGCAGCAAAAAATTACTTTGGTTGGTGAGTGCCATAGGTAAACATAGAGTTTTATGCGTAAGACGATGCTTGCGATGTCCCGAACGATGGGCAGGTTGTCCAGTCTACTTGCACGTCGCCAGTGCCATACGCGGTGGCCGGGACGTACCGTCTGCCACGTGCTACCAGGCAGGCCGCGCTGTCCCTCGGAGGCAACATCCAGGCGAATTCCTTCTTGGGAGAGCGCCTCTGCGTAGAATCGTAAGCGATTGGCCATAGCCATGCCCTCGGGGTACTTACCCTTGTAAACGCAAAGTACGTGCAACGGTGCAGGCATTAGTTCCAAAACCAGAAAACCACATCGACGGCCCGTGCGAGCATGCGTTCTCGTGCTGACAGTCGCGCATGTGTGTCCGCCCCCCCCGTTTGAAGATAGTGGGATGACTTCATTCGAATGGCATTACCGGCAACCATATGCTCCGTAGTAAACATTGCACTTCCCAGGTCTGCGACTAGGTCAGGGTTGAAGCGGCGCAACATATCGGGACGAGTAATGAAGGATTTGAAAGCAAGCCTTTTAGCCCCGAATAGGAGGCCGAAAACGGTACAGGAAGTGTTGGTGGAGAGCCAGGATGCTAAGACCGCCCGGGCGGCCTTGGGAGGCGAGCTGCGTTCAATGCCCAGCTTGATATTGGCCCTGCTGTCTTTTTTTTCCGAGTTCAACACGCCGGCAAAATTGCGCATCAGGTGGATGGCCTGAACCCGGGTAAACTGACGGAGGAGTGCGATACGAGTGGCAGGCTTGGATGAGTCGATGATTAGTGAGGCTCCCGTGTGTGTGTGGATGGCGTCATAGAGCTGTTCCGTTGCACGGACGTAGCTGCGCCACGCTTGCGACGGAAAGACAAGGTTCCAAAGAACACGAAGGGCCGCCTTATTCCCCTCAAACGCAGCTCGGAGTGATCGATAGCGCTCGAGCGTTATCTCCATCTCGGCAAACCAGTCGTCAAAGATGGGCGTCCACCGTGGGCAGGCGCCAATTTTCTCGCCACAAGAACAGTATTCTTCCAGGAAACCATCACGGATGACGTAGCTGATTTCGCCTGCGCTGAAGGCGCTGGCAGTGGATCCCAGTACAATATCGAGGATCGTTGAGCCGGAATGCCCATGTCCGCATATGTAGAGAATCTCATAGGGCTTCATCGTTTCCGCTTTTGTAACAAGTTGCGATAGGCCGCGGACACGGCAGCGACGATAGCGTCCGGGTTGTGGCGCTGCAGGGCCGATGCGCGTGCGGCACGCCCAAGTCCTTTGGCCGTCTCTGGCTGCCGGTATAGATCTGCAATCGCTGCGGCAAGTCCAAGTGGATCACCGGGCTGTACAAGCAGCCCATCTTCACCATCTCGTATATAGGTCCCTGTCCCCCCGGCGAGGGTTGCGACGCAGGGCATCCCGATCATCATTGCCTCGGCGAGATTGTTGGGACTGTTCTCGATATGAGAGGCCATCACATAGAGGTGCGAGGTTTGCATAGACTTGATGAGCCCCGCCGCATCTTGTCGTCCAATGAGGTCGATCGCCCCTCCCGGATACCGTCGGCCCATTTTCCGTTTCACGGTACGGACGATCCAATCACGGGATGAGAGCCCGGCCACACGCCAGGTGACGTCGCCAAGGCGTGTTTGGAGCAACGCACAGGCTTCAGCGATAACCTCGAAGCCTTTATAGGGTCCGCTACCGGTCGTGGTGTGAATGGTGAGCCCCGCAGATGCCTCCGCCCCAGCCCAGACCGCCTCATAAAACGGTGCTTTGAGTACGCGATTTACCTCGAAGTAGGTGCAGTTGGGGTTGAAAAGGCGTGCGATTTGTCGGTCCCACCGCGTCCGCCCCTCAAAAAACTCAATGTGGGGCAGGATGCTCGCCTCGAGCCTGGCTTGTTTGCGGTGGGCCTTGAGGAAGGGCCACGCCGATTGCGGAAGTAAGCGCCGGGCTCCTCCGCCAGAGATGCGGGTGTGTCTGAGTTCGGATTCGCTCAGGTAGGCCGTGTACTGCCGAGCAATGGCGGACACGATGCCTTGCAGGGAGAGAAGAAGCGGAATGCCCTGGGCACGGGCGAAAGCATGGATGCGGATGTATTGTTTCTCCGTGCCATGGATATGGATGATATCGGGTTTAACCTCCGAAATGATCTGCTTCATCCGGTCGAGCAGATCGCCGTCTTTGTGCGGCAGATTGATGAGCAGCCCAGCGGCGAGTTTGAGTCGCCAATAAGCGGGGCGCAGGGGGCGCGTACTGATGCGCCCCCCATCCTCGCGTGGCGCGTGCGGGTCGACGAAAGTAATGGTCAGGTCAAAGTCCGCAACCAGTTCATTGGCGAGGGCTGCGAGCCATCCTTTTCCGGAGCCTCTCCGCTGCGCGGCGAGATCCCTATTGGAGAAGCCTGCGTTGACGAACCACAAAATCCTTGGCTTCGGTTGGAGGGAACACATTACGTTTGACGACCTCATGAAAATTGCGGGGTTGAAGAAAAGCCCGAGGGCTAGCCTGCAAATATCGAAGCCAGCCAACTGCGAGTAGGGCCGGAGCGAGGCGAGCGGGTCCGGTCCAATTTTGTTATGTCCTCGCCTGTGTAGCTAGTAGGAGCAGACTGTGGATTGTCCCTAAAGCTTAATCGAGCCCCTGTGGTTAATAGGTGGTTTGTAGCAAATTGGGTATTTGTTTGGATCGCCTATCTACTGTGTCCGCGTCGGAGTAAGTTATCGGGCCCGTGCGGTCAGACTAAATCAACGGGCGCATTCAATCTCGGGTCAGTGTTACTGCACCCAGCTGAGGATCACCATGTATCGGTCAATCTGGCGAATTTTGGTTCACGTTTTCGTCATAAGTTGCGTTATTGGAATGCCGTTACGTGGCTTAAGTGCGGGTGCACAGGCGGATGGTGAGCCGCAATTCGTCGATGAGCGCCTAGCCGGTACTCCAGTGTTACAGGGCGACGGTTCTGTAGTGGCGGAGTCAGCAGCCGAGGCTGTTGCGGAGAGTTCGCTCTCCGCCAGATCAAGAGAGGCGTTAGCTGCGCTGCAGAAAGGACAAAGCCCACCTGCGCAGGCGTTGGCTGTTCTGCTGGAGGAAGCCGTCGAGTTACCTCGCGCAGCGAGATTAGTGCTGGAGGCTACGCCGGCACCAGCGAGAGGGGGTGCGATCTTCGCAGTTATTTCCGCCGCCGCCTCAGAGAGGGAGGCAGAGGATGTCACAGCGATAGCGCTGGCGACGCTTGGCACCAATAGTGAAACGGTCGACGCGGCTGTGTCTGCACTAACATCCAATGGCTACGGTGACGTTGACGTGCCGGCGCTGGTTGAGGCCGTCAGTGCGGCGAGCGAGCAGGTTGTAGGCGTCGGAGTGGATGCTTCCGAGGACGCTAAGCTAAGCGAAGTCGGCGTTGGTGACGGTAGCGAAGGCGATAGCACTGCCTCGTCAGACGGAACGAACAGTACCACGGACACGGCCGATGGCGCTCTCCCGTCTGTTGGCGATGCACTCGGAGGAGCAGGCGATGTCAGCCCGTCCGGATGATTGGCCAAAGCACTGCACTAGCCTTTATTCAGCACAGCGCAGCGGTGTGGCTTGTGCCGGTGGTGTCCGTTCAACGGTAGTGGCGTTCCTGGTTGGTTCGTTTGGGGTACCCACGGGCGCCGTGGAGCCAGCGTCAATCGATGTAGGGCAGTTACGCATTACGCCCCAACTGCGTGCGGGATTCACTCACACTGACAACCTTTTTCGAGCGGGTTCCGAATTGGTCCGAAATCCGGAAGGCGGCTTCCTTGATGTCGCGACTGTAGATTCTTTTGGCTCCGTGCTAAGTCCTGAGATCAAGGCCTCGATTGCGCGGGGGGGCAGTTCTTACTCTGCCAAGTACTACCTGCGAGATGTAAGGTGGTTTGATAGCGACGATGACAACTTCACTGAGCATGGCTTCGGCGTCAACGGCGTTCATGTATTCAATGCGCGCAACCGCTCTGAGTTCAGTGCCGGCTTGCTTAACGGGTTTGAGCCCCGGGGGAGCGGCCTTACAGAAGGCGCCCAATTGCTGGAGGGCGTCGACGCGCCGCTTGAATTCTTACGGCACGACGCCCGCCTCGTCCATAGCTACGGTAGCGAGGCCACACGGGGGCAGATGGATTTTGACATCGGTTACAGTGATCTCAAGTATCAGAACTTTCGTGACGTGACCTTTTTCCGCGATCGAGAGAACATTGATCTCGGCGCCACCTTCTATTGGCGGATCGCTCCACGTACAGATGCTTTGATCGAGGTCCAGCGCAGTGGGGTCACGTATCCCTCCGTGCAGCCCGGGGCAGAGCGCGGCGCCCTCGATAGCTCGGAGTGGCGCTACCGCACAGGTCTGCGCTGGCGTGCGACCGGCAAGACCACCGGCAGTATCCGTGTAGGTTACTTTCAGCGCGATTTCGACAGCGAGCAGCGCGTTGATGATAATGGATTCGACTGGAATGTGGCCTTGGAATGGAGTCCACGCACCTACTCCACCTTTACACTGAAAGGTGGCCGGCAGTCCCGGGAAACAAACGGGTTGGGTGATTTTATCAATGTTGAAATGCTGTCGGTCGGGTGGCAACACCGCTGGTCACAGCACAGTAGTACTGCCGTTAACCTTAGCGTGTCTGACGCAGAATACAGTGCGAGCGACCGTGATGATGAAGTGCTACTCGGTAGTCTCCGCTACACGCGTTCCATCGCGCGCTGGTTTGATGTCGTCGCCAGCCTCAATTACGAAGATCGGGATTCCACATTGGGGCGCTTTCGCTACGACCGCATGGACGCACAGGTCGGTATTGAGATCAGCCTGTGACGGGCACTCTGGTAAGTGGCTCTGTGCCGATGAGGTGGGAAATCACATTGTGGTTACAATGCGTAGCACGGCATGCCAAATGATACGCACAAGGCTTTCCGACGACTCCGGCTGCCCCTCGTGGTAGCGCTCCTGTGCGGCAGTGTGTGTCTTGGGCACGAGTCTTTCTTCCGTGTGCGCGAGGCCTGGCGGGCTGAGGCCCTGAGCCAGCAGCTGAGTATTATCGCCCGCGGGCATCGACCGGAGGCGACAGAGCGCCAAGCGCTGGCCGACGGCGCGGCGCAACTGGCCGCCGTGCCGCTGAGAAGAGCCGAGACCGCCGTTATTCTCGCTAATTTTCATGCTTGGTGGCCCGTGCTGCAGGAGTCGCCGGCTCTTTCAGCTGACAGCAGGGCGCGGCACGCGCGCAGCGCCGTTGCCTTCCAAGTCCAAGCGGCAGCGTTGCAGCCGGCTTCGCGGCTGCGCTGGGAGCTGCTATTGCGCTATGCGAAGCTTGCTGGGGATCGGGGCACTGAACACCGGGCGCGGCAGCGCCTGAAGTGCCTACAGACCAATGAGGGAAAACGTGCGGAACCTCGGATGCGGGACGACGCAGCTTAAAGCAGGCGAGGACATGAACACAAAGAACCGTTGCCCGTCGACCCGAAGCGGCATGGCTTGTGAATTCTGCTGCAGGCTGCTGACGCTGTGGGTGTTCAGCCTCGCGCCCGGCGTGGAGGCTGCCGACTACTTCCTGGGTCCCGGTGATAAAATCCGAGTCCACGTTTTTGGTGAGCCGGACCTCACCCTCACCCTCACCGTGCCGTCGAGTGGCGTGGTGGTTTATCCCTTCGTCGGCGACCTTCAGCTGGCCGGTAAGACCACCACCACGCTGCAGGATGAACTGACCAGCCTGTTGCAGCCGGATTACCTCGTGGATCCGCGCATTTCCGTGAACATCGAGCGCTATCGGCCGTTCTTCATTAACGGGGAAGTAAAGAATTCAGGCTCCATTGAGTTTCAGCCTGGCCTGACGCTGCGTAAAGCCGTCTCGCTGGCGGGCGGGTTCACGGAGCGGGCAAACCGCAAGGAGATGACAGTGATCAGTGACGATGCGCCGGACGTCGAGCGCCGGGTAGGGCCCGAGTATCAGATCCAGCCCGGCGACCTGATTACGGTTAAAGACACGTTTTTCTGATGTCCATTTTTAATGCTCAATCCAGATCCCATCTCGATACCCGCCTTTCAGAGAAGGTGTCTTGAATGATTAACGTTTCATCGGTCCCTCAAACGGCAGGCTCACCTTCACCGCAGCAGGGCCAGGGTGTGTCTATCGACATCATGCGGTTGCTGAGTGTGCTCTTGCGCTACAAATGGGGCATTCTGGGCATCGCGGCCCTTGCCACCATCGTCGGGGGCCTTATCGCCTTTAACCAAACGCCACAGTTCCGGGCGACCGCCAGTATTGCTCTGGAAACCGATCGGATGAATGTGCTGTCGATCGACGATCTCTACCAGTCAAACTCCGGCAACACCAATTACGTCCAGACGCAGTTCGAGATCCTCAAGAGTCGGGCGCTCGCCGAGCGGGTGGTGAAGAAGCTGCAGCTTCATCGTCACCCTGCCCTTGTCCCCAGCGAACCGGCAGAGAAGCCATGGTATCGCAAACTGTCCCTGCGGCGGTTCTTGCCCGCAGCAGAGCAGCCCGTTCCCAGAGTGCTGAGCGAAGAGGAGCGTGAGCAGAAAGCCATCGCGCGAGCGGTGGGTAGGGTCATGGGCGGTCTGAGTGTGAATCCGGTGCAGGGTAGTTACATTGCGAGTATTTCCTACACATCGGAGGACCCGGGCCTCGCCGCCGAAGTCGCTAACGGCATTGCCCGCGGCTTCATTCAGTCCAATCTTGAAAGCCGCTCGAGTGGTGCCTTGCAGGCGACGGACTGGTTGAGTGAGCGCCTGAGTAGTCTCAAGCAGCAGCTCCGTCAGTCCGAGGCGCGCCTACAGGCTTTTCGAGAGCGAGAGGGCCTGGTGAGCGTGGCGGGGCAGACCTCCCTGGGCAGTAGTGAACTTACGTCGCTGTCGCGCCGACTGAACGAGGCGAGGCAGAAACGGCTCGACCTGCAGGTCACGCGGGAAACAATACGCGACGGCGGTTACCAACGTTCGGAGGATCTGCTGACATTGAGTAGTATCCGCGCGCAGCCGGTGGTTCGGGAGCTGCTGTCCAACCAGGCAGCGCTGGCGCGTCGCTTCACAGAGCTTAGCCAGCGTTACGGGCCCCAGCACCCGCAGATGCGGGCCCTGGCCGCAGAGCAGCGCACCGTCGACCAAGAGCTCGAAGAAGAGACGCAGCGCTTTGTACGCACTCTGGATCAGGAGTTCGCGCGCGCACAGCAAAGTGAGCAGCAGTTGCAGGCGCTTTGGGAATCTAGCAAGCAGGACATGCAAAAATTCAACCGGCTGGAGTTCGAGCTACTTGAACTGCAACGCGACGTGGATACCAACAGGGAGCTATACGACGCCTTCTTTCGTCGCATCAAAAGCGTGGGTGAAGCCGGTGACTTTGAACGCCCACATGCGCAGCTGTTTGATCCGGCCATCGTCCCCGGTTCGCCTTTTACGCCGAACATTCCCCGGGCCCTCGCTATCGCTGGTGTGTTCGGTCTGCTGCTCGGCTTTGGTGCCGCACTTCTTTTACATACACTGGATAACACGTTGCGCACGCCAGATGATGTGCTGGAGCGGCTGGGGGCGCCGCTACTGGCCGCGCTACCAGCTGTAGAGCAGGATAAGAGCGGGCACTTTAAGCAGAGCTGGGAGGCACCTCAGGGAGCCTATGCCGAGTCTATTCGCAGTTTGCGGACCGCCATCATGCTCTTCGACCTTGATAAGCCTCCGAAGATCATTGCAATCACTTCTACCTTTGCCCAGGAGGGAAAGACCTCCACGGCACTAAACCTGGCGGCGGCTCTGGGACAGCTATCGCGAACACTCGTTATTGGCACAGACCTGCGCCGGCCCGCGCTGGGTGCGCGCGTCGACAAAGCCGAGAACAATGCGGGCCTTGCGGAATATCTTGCGGGCAGCGACGTGATCGACGATTGCATCTACTTTAATGAAGCGGTTGGGGCCTATGTGCTCGGAGAAGGCAGGGCCCCGGCAAACCCTCTGGAAATTCTCAGTTCGCAGCGCATGGTGCAGCTGTTGAAAGACCTCCGCGACCGTTTCGACCACATCGTGTTGGATACGGCGCCGGTTCAGATGGTCAGCGATGCTCGGGTTATCGCAACGCTGGCCGATGGCATCGTTTACGTGGCGCAGGCAGACCGTACACCGACGTCGCAAATCCTGCGGGGCCTTCACAGCATACAGCTGAGCGGTGCCCCGATGATCGGAGTGGTGTTAAATCAATTTGATGTTAAGCGCGTCTCGCGCTATGCCTATAACGGTGGTTACTACCATCAGTATGAGGGCTACCGCGAAGCCAACGCCAGTGAAGGGGCGGGTACCACGGCGTGATTGATGTGCACTGCCATCTGATCCCGGGTATCGATGATGGCCCGGACACGTTGCATGAGACGCTAGCGATGGCGAGAGCTGCGGTGGCAGACGGCATAAGAGAGATCGTTGTAACCCCACATATTCTGCCTGGCCATTGGAACAATGACCGGTGCAGTATCGTGCGCAAATGCGAACAACTGCGGCTGATCTTCGCCTATGAGGGTATACCGCTGCTGCTGCACTGTGCTGCGGAGGTGCGCATTTGTGAGTTCGTTACCATCCTGTATCGGAAGCGAGCGATCCCGCTCTACGGCGCTCACTTGCCGCAACCAACTATACTGCTCGAGCTACCGCACGACGGTATCGTTCCAGGCAGTATCAATGTGGTGCACTGGTTGCGGCGCCACGGCATACGCGCGCTGCTCGCACACCCAGAGCGCAATCGCCTGATAATCCGCCACCGCGAAGCGCTGGATCCGTTCATTGAGGCCGGCTGCTGGCTTCAGTTGACGGCGGGTGCGCTGACTGGGCGTTTCGGCAAAAGCGCGCGCCGGCTGGCAGAGGGTCTCCTCGATGAGGGGATGGTGCAGGTGGTGGCCAGTGATGCCCATAA
>PR_CR_10_Liq_3_inCRDRAFT_1000195_pt1 | contig 17749 bp, 12 predicted proteins | sample PRCRCaboRojoPR_2_FD_10240 | JGI IMG/M metagenome (IMG submission 10240)
TGGCGGCCGCCGACCTATTGCCGGAGGCGTGATCCGTTTTCGGTAATGCTGCGATACCAATGCCGCTTGCGTCGTGCTGTTCTAGCGGCGTCGGTCATCGACAGAGCTATAATGGCGATAGAAATTAGAAAGTGCCCTCTAGACGGAGCGGTAGTTTGACCAATTCCCAGCATGCCATCCTGCGCCCGTTGCGGCGGACGGTGGTTACCGACGCGTAATAACGGAGAACCTGTGACCACGTCATCGAAGAACATGGAATCGTCCAACAGGCCACGAATGAAAAAACTGGCCGCTGCCATGGTCACTGTAGTGGTCGGTTTGGGACTTGCCTGGCTGCTGCTGACGGGTAAGCCAAAGCCTCAGCCCGAGCCGCCCGCAGCGCCACTGCGTCCCGTGGTGGGGGTAACGGTTGTCGAGCCTTCAGCGCAGGTGCTCGAGATCACGACCCAGGGCACCGTGGAGCCATTGCGGCGTATTAACGTGGTGGCACAGGTTGCCGGCAAAGTAGCATCGGTAGCGCCGACCTTTGAGGCTGGGCGGTTCTTCCGCAAGGGCGATGTTTTACTGCAACTTGAGCAAGCGGACTATGAGTTCGCGATTGCCCGAGCTCGCTCCTCGGTGGCGGCAGCACAGCAGCGTTTAGCGGAAGAGCGCGGTCGCAATCGCCAAGCAAAACGTGAATGGCGAGATCTGGGCACGGATGAGGCCAACAGCCTGTTTTTACGTGAACCTCAGATGGCAGCTGCCAAGGCCGCCCTTGAGGCAGCACAAGCCGACTTGGCGGCCGCTAATCTCGCCCTTGAGCGCACGACATTACGGGCACCTTTTGACGGTAGGGTCGAGACAAAGGGCGTCGATATTGGTGCCTATGTCGCGCCAGGGGCTGTTTTAGGTCAAATCTATGCCACTGACGTCGTGCAAGTTCGATTGCCACTCACCGATCGACAATTAGGGGGGTTGGGTTTGTCGATGCATGCGGATGCCACGCTGGCCTACCCCATTACCCTGACAGCTAGGTTCGCCGAGCAAGACTGGCAGTGGCGCGCCACGATTCGGCGGCTTGAGGCGGTGGTTGATCGTGAGTCACGTGTTGTGCGCGCTATTGCCGAGGTAGAGCAGCCATTCGCGGGTCGGGTCGATGGTCGGCCGCCCCTAACCCCGGGCATGTTTGTACAGGGAGTTATCCCCGGTAAACCACAATCGAGTGTTGTGATATTGCCGGCCACCGCCCTTCGTGCGGATAACAGTGTGTTGCGTGTTGATAGCAACGAGCGTTTGGTACGTCAGCAAGTACAGGTGCTACAGCGCAACAACGAGTGGGCGTGGGTACGGGGCTTGGCATCTGGTGACCAGGTGGTGAATGAGCAAAGCGGGGTATTGGTGAGCGGCATGTTGGTGACGGTCGCCGATCCTACCCAAGGAGAGCAATAACATGGCCTCGTCGGCAACGACTACCGATGGTGTTTTGTACTGGTTTATCCGTAACCCTATAGCCGCCAATCTGCTGATGGTGCTGTTAATGGTGGGCGGCGTGCTCACTATTCCCAGTCTCGAGAAACAGTTTTTTCCTACCCCCGAGATTAACCAAGTGAGCGTGACTTTACCGTTCCCCGGCGCCGGCCCTAAGGAGGTTGAGGAGCAAATCTGCATTCGCATTGAGGAGGCCATCCACGATCTAAACGGCATTAAGGAGATTCGCTCAACCGCAGTACAGGGTCTTGGTACGGTGCTGGTGGAAGCCGATTCCGATTACCCCATGCAGCGCCTCACCTCTGACATCAAGACCCGCGTCGACGCCATCGATACCTTCCCCGCCGATGCGGAGCGCCCCGTCGTTACCGAAATTACCTATCGGCATTTAATGGGGGTTGTGAAGTTAGCGGGTGATCTGGATGAGCGCGAATTAAAAGAGCTGGGTGAAGACCTGCGCGATGACCTAGCCCGACAACCTTGGATATCAGTGGTGGACCTGGTGAAACCTCGCCCCTACGAAGTGTCCGTCAATGTATCAGAGATCGATTTGCGCCGTTACGGACTGACCATGGATGCGGTGGTGTCGGCTATTCGTGGCACATCGCTGAATTTGCCCGCCGGCGCCATTAAAGCGCTGGAGGGTGACATTCGCGTGCAAACCCGCGGTCAAGCGTATCAGCGCAGCGACTTTGAGCGCATTGTGCTGCTCACTCGGCCCGATGGTACCGAGGTGCTATTGGGCGATGTCGCTGATGTTGTCGATGGCTTTGCCGATGTTGATCTCGATAACCGTTTCAACGGTAAGCCTGCGCTCAGTATGTATGTCTACGTGACCTCGGAACCCGATGTATTACAAACCAGTCAGGTCATGAACGAATGGGTGGCGGCTAAGCGGCCCGAGCTGCCCCCCTCGGTGGAGTTGACTATCTGGCGCGATGTGTCGGTGCCGTTTCGCGACCGGGTTACAACGCTTCTCGAGAACGGTATTGGCGGGCTGATTCTCGTGGCTGCAGTACTCGTGTTGTTCTTACGCCCTCAGTTGGCGCTGTGGGTGGGTGTCGGCATCTCCATTGCCTTCTTGTCTGCGCTGTTTCTACTGAAATACACCGGTATTAGCTTGAATATGGTGTCCCTGTTCGCCTTCCTATTGGTGCTGGGTATTGTGGTGGATGACGCCATTATTGTCGGGGAGTCGGTACACACCTATCAGGCACGGGGTGAGCGCGGTGAGTTGGGCGCACTCATGGGGGTGCGGGCTGTGTTCAAGCCGGTCATGTTTGCGGTTATCAGCACCATGGTGTTTTTCGTACCGATGCTGATGCTGCCAGGGGATTGGGCGGTAGCCGCCCGCTCGATACCCACTGTTGTTATCTTGGCGCTCACCTTTTCTTTGGTTGAATGCCTGTTGATCTTGCCCTCCCATTTGGCTCACATGGGGCCGGAAAAACCTGCGCGTCATCCCCTATTACGGCGTGTTGAGGGCTGGCGGCACGCTTGTGCCAGCGGCTTAACCCGTTTTGGCAATGGGGTATATCGGCCGTTTCTCGAGCGGGCTTTACAGCATCATTTACTGGTGGCGGCGCTGTTCCTGGTGGCCTTTGCTATGAGCATTGCCCTGTATGGCGGTGGCTGGCTGCGCACGGGATTCTTTCCCAAGGTGAACTCGGATTACGTGTTTGCCAATGTTGAAATGCCCGAAGGGGGGGCTTGGCAGACGACCCTAGCGGTACGGGATCGGTTAATGGTGGTGGCTGAGGCGGTCCGCGATGATTGGAATAGTCGCCCCGAATTTGCCAATGAGCGGGCCATCGGCGGGATCTCAAGCAGCGCCGACGGCAACAAGATTACGATCACCTTGGGTACGGAATCGGAAAAGGTCGATACGGCGGCCGTGGCCCGTGAGTTCCGACAGCGTGTAGGGCCAGTGCCCGAGGCCAAGGAAGTGCGCATGGATTTCACTATCCGAGATCCCGGCAAGCCGATCAAGCTCGTGTTTGCCTCCCGCGATGTCGATGATCTCATTTCGGTCTCAGAGCAGGTGCGAGAGGTATTGGCCTCGTATCCTGGTGTGTTTGATATCAGCGATAGCTTTGACAGCCCCCGCGACGAGGTGGTGTTGGAGTTGAAGCCCGCGGCCGAATCATTGGGGGTGACCCTTGCCAGTGTCGCGCGCCAAGTACGCCAGGCATTTTATGGTGCTGAAGCGCAGCGGATTCCACGGGGCCGAGAAGATGTCAAAGTGATGGTGCGCTACCCCGAGGAGGAGCGTCGCTCTCTGGCCAATCTCGATGACATGTACATCAGGACACCCAGTGGTGCCGAAGTGCCCTTTGGGGTGGTGGCCAGTTACCGGATAGAACCGGGTTATCAAAAACTCGAGCGTTTAAACCGTATGCGTACCCTGGAAGTCCGAGCTGACGTGGAGGCAGATGGCGCCAGTCCCCGGGAGGTGGTCGATGCGATCATGGCATCGTGGCTCCCCCAGTGGCAGCAGTTATACCCGGGTCTTGCACTCAACCTTGATGGGGAACTCGAAGAGGAGGCTCAATTCAAGGCGGCTATGCTCAAGTATATGGCACTCGCCATGCTGGTTATTTTCGGTTTGATGGCGGTTGCTTTTAGGTCGTACTGGCAGCCGTTCCTGGTACTTACCGCAATACCGTTTGGCATTATGGGGGCGATTTTTGGCCATGCTATGCTAGATTGGCAGGTGAGTATTTTTTCAATGATGGGCGTTATTGCCTGTGCGGGTGTCGTGGTGAACGACAACCTGGTGCTCATTGACAGGATCAACGCCTTGCGCGAGCAAGGCTACGGTTTGCGTGAGTCGTTATTGCAAGGTGCAGAAGATCGGTTTCGGCCAATTGTGCTGACCTCGGCTACCACTTTTGTGGGTCTACTGCCGATCATGTCTGAAACCAGTGTTCAGGCGCAATTTCTGATTCCCATGGTGACCTCATTGGCCTTCGGGGTTCTGTTTGCCACCGGTGTAACACTGGTGTTGGTGCCGGCGCTGTATTTAATCGGTGACGACGTCCGGCGTGTCTTGAGCGGTTCACTCGGGCATAAAAAAGGACCCAATCGGGCCCTTCATGAAGCGCCTCAGCATTGAGGCGCTATAGGCAGTCTTAAGCCTTAGGCCCGGCGGCGATGATGGCATCGCTCACATCAAATTTCTTGATGTTTTCTTGGAACAGGGCAGCTAGCTTGGCGGCTTGAGCCTCGTAGGCTTCCGGATCATCCCAGCCCGCTTTTGGATCGACATACTGAGGGTCAACACCCGGGATAGAGGCCGGAAACTCAAGGTTCAAGGTCTCAACCCGCTTGGTCTCGACATTGAGCAAGGCGCCACTCTGGGCCGCATGGACCACCGCACGTGTGACCGGAATAGGGAAGCGCGAACCTGAACCACCCGGGGCACCTGAGCCACCGGTCCAGCCCGTATTGATGAGGTACACCTGGCTGCCGAAGTCTTCGATGCGCTTCATGAGCAGTTCCGCGTAATCGCCCGCGGGGCGCGGCATGAATGGCGCACCGAAACAGGTAGAGAAGGTTGGGTGTATACCCGCTTCAGCGCCAACTTCGGTGGAACCTACACGAGCGGTATAACCCGAGAGGAAGTGAAACGCGGCCGCTTCCTTTGACAGGATCGACACGGGAGGCAGTACACCTGAGACATCACAGGTTAGGAAGATGACGCATTTGGGCTCGCCGCCCGCATTACTCTCGGTGCGTTTTTCCACGTGCTCTAGGGGATAGCTACAACGACCATTCTCGGTTAGCGAGGTGTCGTCGTAATCTGCGGTGCGCGCATCGTTCAGTACCACATTTTCAACGATGGCCCCGAAGCGAATCGCATCCCAAATAACGGGTTCATTCTTTTTACTGAGGTTGATGGTTTTGGCGTAACAACCCCCTTCAATGTTGAACACAGCACCCTTGGCCCAGCCGTGTTCATCATCGCCGATGAGGTAACGGGATGGATCCGCCGACAGGGTGGTCTTACCGGTACCCGATAGACCAAAGAACAGGGTTACTTCACCGTCATCATCGATATTCGCCGAGCAGTGCATCGGCATGACGTCTTTCTCGGGTAGCAGGAAGTTTTGCACCGAGAACATGGCTTTTTTCATTTCACCGGCGTAACGCATACCGGCGAGCAGTACCTTGCGAGCGCCAAAATTAATAATGACAACACCGTCAGAGTTCGTACCGTCGCGCTCGGGGTCGCACACAAATTGTGGAACATTCAGAATTTTCCACTCGGGCTTGTTGGCTGGGTTGTATTGCTCGGTACGAATAAACATGTTGTGACCGAACAGTGATTGCCACGCGGTACCGGTTGTGACTTTCACAGGGAGATAGTGCTCGCTGTGCTGACCCACATGCAGGTGTTGCACAAAGGTATCCTGCTCTGAGGCAAATGCTTTGACGCGGTCCCAGAGGGCATCAAATTTGTCTTCATCGAAGGGGCGGTTGACTGAACCCCAATCGATGGCGTCCTCCGAAGAGGCTTCTTTGACGATAAAGCGGTCGGCGGGGGAGCGTCCGGTACGTGCACCGGTCTCAATGCGTAAGGCGCCGGTATCGGTTAATACACCTTCGCCGCGCAGTACAGCCATTTCAATCAGTTGCGAGGGTGGAAGATCGATATATTTCTGGGGCGTAGATGCCTCGTTGTCAGCGGTCATGTTCAGTTCCAAGGTTGTTGGGGGCAAGGGCTATATTTTTGTAGACGTAGTTTAATGCAGTACCGGTGGCTCTGCGAGTCCGAGAACCTCTTCCGGATTGAATTGATAGGGGGTATTACACATGTCGCAGGTCATGCTGATGTGACCCTCTTCCGCGATGATCTCCTTGAGTTCCTGCGTCTCTAAACAGCGCAGTGCATTCAGGCTCCGCTCTCTGGAGCAGGAGCAATTGAAGATGACCGGTTGGGGATCAAATACGCGCAGAGCTGACTCGTGAAAGAGGCGGTGCAACAGGGTGGCACGGGGCACCGACAACAGCTCGTCGTCAGCGAGGGTCGCTGCAAGTACGGTGGCGTTTTGCCATTGTTCTGTGCGTGTTTCAGCGTTTTGCTGCCGTTGTGCGGGTAGCTGTTGCAGCATGAAGCCCGCAGCGACTCGGCCATCGCAGGCGAGCCAAAAACGCGTCTGCAACTGCTCGCTTTGCTCGAAATAATTATCGAGCGCACCACCGAGTGTGGTGCCATCGAGGGGCACAATGCCCTGGTATCGCTGACCACCGTCTCGCTCAATGGTGATGACCAATTGGCCTCCCGCGATAAGCTCCATGGGGGTCGGTGTATCAGCGTCAATATTTCCCCGAGCAATGCCGCGTATTTCACCGGTACTGGTGCATTCGATCATGACGAGACTCAGCGGTCCTTGGCTGCGTGCCTGTAGGACAATTTTTCCCGAGTACTTGAGGTTGTTGCTGATGAGGACCGCTGCAGCGGCAAACAGCCCCAGTAATTGCTGCACGCGGGGCGAGTAAGGGTGAGCGCTGGCGATACGCTCGATAGATGAGCCTAAAAGAACGGTTTCCCCTCGAATGTCAGCATCGCCGAACAGAAATCGAATACTGCTATCCGCGCATTCAGGAAAATTCATACTGAGTGTGATGCCTCGTATTTCCCACGCCTTGCTACTTGCTCGAATGGCCGGTCACTGGTTCTATAGCACTGTCTGACACGATGACTAATGTAACGGATCACACAACGGACAGCGCTATGAGTACCATCACGATTCAGCGGGATCACGACTTGGCCCGGAGCCAGTGCGAAGACGCGCTCGGCGACCTTACCGCCTATCTTGAGGAACTGGGGGCTACGGTCCACAAGCAGAAGTCTATACTGACATTTCAGGGACGCGGCTTTGATGGCGAAGTAGAGATAAGCCCTGGTGTGGCAAAGGGTCGCATCAAGCTGGGATTATTGGCCCGTCCTTTTCGCAAGCAGCTGGAATCGGAGATTAACCGCCACTTAGATGCTCGGTTGGGCCCCCAGACTTCGTGACCGTGTTAGCTCGCCAATGCTTTCACTTTGGCATTCAAACGGCTCTTGTGACGAGCTGCCTTGTTCTTGCTGATGATGCCCTTGTTGGCCATCTTGTCGATGACGGGCACTGCCTCGGCGTATGCGGCCCGAGAGGCATCGACATCGCCGGTACCAATGCTGGCGAGAACACGTTTCATCTTGGTACGAACCAATGAACGCAGGCTGGCGTTGTGAGCGCGACGCTTGTCGTTCTGCTTTGCTCGCTTGCGAGCTTGGGGTGAGTTGGCCAAAGTCCTTCTCCGAACGCTATAAAAAAGAGGCGCGGATTTTCAAAGAACTAGCGACTCCTGTCAATGACAAATAGTTGCCAGCGCCTTTACAGCGCCGGCAGGGGTGTGTGGACAAGTTAAGGTGGTCGGGGATTTATTGGCCGGTATTACAGGCCGAAATAGACCAATGTCCAACCAATCAGGGCCACTAGTAGGGTTTGGCCTGCCTTATCTAGGCGAAAGAGACCGTAGAAGTAGCCGACTGGGGGTAAAAGCAGCGAAAATAAGCCCCAAGCGTAATCCTCCTTCCAGGCAACCGTCAGTAGCAGCACCCAGCTGGTTAGGAGGGTCGCAACACCGAGTGTCATTAACAGTGCATTCGACGCGTCCATATGTGTTTCCTCGTATAAGCGTTTTGACCGGCGCGGAGATTAGCAGAAAGCGCGCCGTCGTTACACGCCATCGGAGAGTTGAAAATTTATGCCGTCGATCGACGCCGATCCCTACGCCGACATCCGTCCTTACAACGACGCTGAAGCACCCGCAGCTCTCTCACGTTTAGCGTCAAACCAAGAGCTTGCAAATGCCCTAGCCGATCTTAAGTTGCCCTGGCTGAAACGGAAATTGCCCCTGCTTGCTCGCTGGATTTGTCAGCGCTGGCTTATTCGGCGACTGCGCGGCGTAAACACCATTGCTGGTTTTCAGCTACTGATTGAGCCGGAGTTGGCAAAGCTCATTGATGCAACAGCTCAATTTTCCTGCAGCGGTCTCGAGCGACTCGATGCTGATCGCTCTTGGCTGTTTGTCAGTAATCACCGTGACATCACGATGGACCCAGCATTGACCAATTATGCAATGCACCACGCAGGCCATCGAACCTTATCTATCGCTATTGGCGATAACTTGCTCACCCGCTCGTGGGTGGCCGATTTGATGCGGCTCAATAAAAGCTTCGTGGTCAAACGCAACATTAAAGGTCCCAGAGAATTGATGGCAGCCTCGAAGCAGCTATCGGGGTTCATGCGCGACATGATCGAGCAAAATCAGGGCCCCCTGTGGATTGCGCAGCGAGAGGGTCGAGCTAAAGATGGTATCGATGCTACCGAGCCCGCTGTCATCAAGATGCTGAGTCTTAGTCGTGACCGAAAAACTGAATCTATCGCCGACGTGTTGTGCCAACTGAATATTGTGCCGGTTGCCATTGCTTACGAGCTGGATCCCTGTGATGCCATGAAGGCGGCGGAGTTGGCGGCGGGACCGGGGTACGAGAAGGGTCCCGATGAAGACGTCAGATCGATCGGTTACGGTATTGCCGGTGATAAAGGCTGTGTACACCTCAGCTTCGGTGAGCCGATTCGGGGCGAGGCACTCACGGTCGAACAGGTTGTCGACGCTATTGATGCCCACATGACGCANCATTACCGCTTGTACGAGACCAATTTGTGGGCTTGGCAGCGACTTGAGCAAACCCAGCAGATACCGGCGCTTGACATTCATTCGGGAACGGCCTCAAAAGAAGCCTTCTATGCCCGTATTGATGCTATGCCTGCGGCAATCCAGCCCTTTGCCCTCGCCATGTACGCCAATCCTCTGCGTCAGGCGTTAGCGGTGGGTGAGGACGGCTGAGCATGCTTGCAGAGGATGTCAAAGTCGCTATCAGGGACGCCTACCAACGACTGATTGATGAGCGTGGCTTGAGTCCCCGTTGGGGGCAGCGGCAAATGATTGCAGAGGTGGCTAATGCCCTTGGGGATCCCGATGCCCCTGAGCCTATTGCCGTTGTTGAGGCGGGCACCGGTACCGGTAAAACCATTGCCTATACACTAGCAGCTTTGCCGGTGGCAAAGGCGCGGGGTAAGACCCTGGTGATTGCAACAGCTACCATTGCTCTGCAGGAGCAATTGGTGCTGCGGGACTTGCCCGATATCCAGCGCCACTCTGGACTGGCGTTCACTGTGCAATTGGCAAAAGGTCGAAGTCGCTATGTTTGCTTACACAAACTCGATCATCAACTGGCGGGTGCTCAAAGTCCGGCTTTGATTCCACTGTACCCAGATGAGGTGGCGGATCTGTCTATTGAGCAGACTGGGCCCATTATGGAATCGATGCTCGATGCCTTGGGCAGCGGCAAGTGGGATGGGGATCTCGACGGTTGGCCAACGAGTCTTGACAGCGGCTTGCGCCAAGCAGTGACCACCCATCATGCCCAGTGTGGTGGACGACGCTGCGCGTTTGTTCAGCAATGCAGTTTTTTCAAGGCCCGTGATGGCCTTCAGGATGCTGATGTCATTGTGGCGAACCACAACTTGGTGCTTGCGGATCTTCAGTTAGGTGGTGGTGCTATCTTACCTGCCCCAGAAGACTGCCTATTTGTGTTCGATGAGGGACATCAGCTCGCTGAAAAGTGCCTCAATCAATTCACTTTGACGGTTCGAACAGGGCCCACACAACAGGCTTTGCGAGAGACGGCACAATGGTTAAAGGCCCAGTCGGAGGCGATGGGCGAGGTGATCTCACAGCTCACCCTGATCGAGCAGCTGCAACAGTCCTGCGTTGATCTTGAGCAACATAATGGCATTGTTGAACAGTGGGCCGATCAATACCTGTTAGAGCAGCCAGAAGCCGAGAGTGAATGGCGGTTTGAACACGGGGTGGTGCCCGACGCACTGCACCGTCAAGCGCAAGATCTGGTGTTAGCCTGGCGACAACATCTCGACCTCAATCAACGTCTTGAGACTGCGCTCGATAATCGACGCGAAGAGGTTGATATTGACCAGCGCGATGAGCTCGATACGTGGATTTTGAATACACAGGGGATGGTAAGTCGCGCTCAGTCGCAACTTGAGCTCTGGCAGAGTTACGCCGATGCCAGTGCCGTCGACGAGGATAATCCAGTGGCTCGGTGGATGCGGCCAGCGGCTATTGGCCAGAGTATCGATTTTTTTGCCAGCCCCATTTTGGCTCGAGATTTATTGCGGCAACACCTTTGGCGTCGCGCGGCCGGTGTGGTGGTGACGTCGGCCACCTTGTCATCTCTGGGACACTTTGATCGTTTACGGGCCATGACGGGACTACCCAAAGAAGCGCGATACAAAATTGTGCAAAGCCCCTTCGATACAAGTCGAGGGGTTTTTTCCATCCCGGCACTGCGTTGTGAACCAAGTGACGTCGATGGGCACACGGCCGAAATCATTGAGCGTTTGCCCAGCTTGCTGGAGGGGGCGTTGGGTGCCTTGGTGTTGTTCAGCTCCCGGCGGCAATTGGAAACCGTCGTCGAAGGATTAACCGATGATTTACATCACCAGTTGTTGGTACAAGACAGTTTGAGTAAGTCCGAGTTGCTTAAGCGTCATCGAAGTGTCATCGATACAGGACAGCCCAGTGTCATTATGGGTTTGGCGAGTTTCGCAGAGGGTGTGGATTTACCGGGTCAGTACTGTGACCATGTGATCATCGCCAAGTTGCCGTTTGCGGTACCCGATAGCCCGCGAGAGGCGGCCCATGCTGAGCTACTGGAACGCTTGGGGCGCAATCCCTTTATGGAAATCAGCGTCCCCGATGCCGCACTCAAATTGGTGCAGGCCAGTGGCCGATTACTGCGTACCGAATCCGATCGGGGTCGTATCACATTGCTCGATAAACGTTTGCTAACGAAACGTTACGGGCGCGCTATCTTGGATTCTCTGCCTCGGTTTACCTTCGAGTTAGAACACTAGCCGTAAGAGCACAAGGGTCACCGCACTGAGGATGGCCGCAGAGGGCAGGGTAATGACCCAGGCCATACCAATGGGTTTCATCAATTGCCAGTTTGTCGATCGGTTAACGACACCAATACCCAAAACCGCGCCCACCAAAATGTGGGTGCTGGAAACGGGAATACCGAGGGTTGAGGCAACCAACACCACCGATGCCGCCGATAGCTCTGCGGTAAAGCCCGATGCCGGGTGCATCCGTGTTAGCTCGGTACCCACCGTTTGGATCACTTCTTTGCCGATAAACCATAAACCCACCACCATGGCGATACCGAAACTGAGCATGGCTGCCGGGGGCACTGGAGCTTTGGCGTTAATTTCGCCGCTGTGCAGAACATCGAGCACGGCAGCAAACGGGCCTATGGCATTGGCAATGTCATTGGAGCCATGACTGAAGGCAAAACCGGCCGCGGTGAATACTTGCATCCAACTGAACAGTAAGAACGTTGATCTATCGAGTGAGTCTTGGCGCATGCTTCGGGCCAGAATATAAACGGTCATCCAAATTAACGCGCTCACCATCATAATAATGAGGCTGTTCTCGAGGGCGGATAAATCGAGGTCGATTTTGTTAAGCCCCTTAAATAACAGCATTGCAGTGATGATGATGGAACCCGCAGCGGCCACCAGTGGCACGTATTGAATAAGCGCCCTGTGGGCGTCGACATCATCTGTCTCCGCGTCCAGTTGATGCATTTCCTGATACAGCTGGGACTCGTACTCCTCAGGATTCGGATCGACAGCCCTTGCTAGGTATGCGGCATCGCGAGCCAAGCGCACGGTCTCTTGCCGTTGCGACTGGGCGTCGAGGGCATCGAATTGGGTCTTGTGCTGCTCTCGCACCGCTTTGCGGCGGGTTCGTATCTCTAACAGCTTGATGGTGGCATTTTCGTTGTAGGACAAAATATGTCTGCGGATTTGACTGAATAGGAACCATGACATGAGTCCCCCGAGTAGTGGCGAGATCACCCATGACATGGCGATGAGTCCTATTTGATGCCACTGCACTAAACCGAGGGCCTCGCCGCCCCCAAGGACTGTCCACGCCAGCATGATGGAACTGCCCACGATGCCGCCAATGATTGAGTGGGTGGTAGACACGGGCCAGCCACGGCGGGTGGCGATGAGCAGCCAAATCGCCGCCGACAACAGCGCCGACATCATGATGTAGACGAAATCCATGACATCGAGCTCGCCGCCCCCGGATAGGGGGGCTAAATCAACAATGCCTTTACGAATGGTGTCGGTGACCGCGCCGCCTGCGATCATGGCACCGGACACTTCAAAAATGGCTGCAACGACCAGGGCTTGCTTAATGCTGAGTGTGCCCGCACCGACTGAGGTGCCAAAGGAGTTGGCTACATCATTACCGCCAATGTTGAAGGCCATGAACATGCCAAAGCCGGTGGCCAACAAGAAGATAGTGACCTGTTGAAAGCCAATGTAGTCGAGCCCCCACGCTGTGAACGCGGCTACAGCCATCAGCATGAGCAGGGCGAAGAATAGATTGAATCGGTCGGCAAAGAACATGGGGAAGGCTCGAGACAAAGAGCCCCTATGGTCTGAGGCAAAGGTTACAGATTTATGACGTGAGCCCGAATGCTGGGCAATACTTCGGAAGGACCTTGTTACTACTTAGGTATCCCTTTATAACACAGTACTTTGCAGTGTCTTTTCATAAGGGTTAACAACAACAAAGTACACCGAGACCCTACTTCATAAGCTAGGTGAATCCATGACGGTAAACCGCAGCGGTAAAACGACTAAAAAACGTGGGCAGGTCGTAAAGGACAAATTATTGGCGGCCACCGAGCAGCTTGCCTTGTCACGACACCCGGAAAATATTGCTTTGACCGATGTTATGGAAGCCGCCGATGTCGCCCGAGCCACAGTCTATCATCACTTCGGCGACCTCGAGGGTTTGATTGGTGCNGCAACCCTGCGCNTTTACTGTCGAAATGTAAGGGACGANTTGGCNGCCATTGAACAGGTGATTGAGGGCGCCAACAGCGTTGACGAGTTCGCCGATCAGATGCGTCTGATCACAAGTATCGCAACCGGGGAAGAGCGCCGCCAGTATCGGCTGCTGCGCGCCAGTTGTATTGATTACGCACGCGATCGACCCACGTTGTCACAGCAGCTCGCTGATATTCAGACATCGCTGACAGATGATTTGGCAAAAGCAATTGCGAGAGCACAGGGGAAGATGCTGCTTCGTAAAGACCTAGACCCCAGGGCATTGGCGGTCTTTATTCAAGCCTACTCCCTTGGCAAATTGATTGATGACGTTGCTGGGCTGCACACCTCATCGGCTGCCTGGGACTACCTGATAGACACACTGGTGATTAAACCGGCTTTGGCTACTAGTAGCGATTAACCAGAAGCAACGATTAAACGGTCAAGGGTGCAGTTAATTGAGCCTTGTCAGCGTTAAGTGTCAGTCTTATCTGACCCCAAAACGAAAATAGCCGCCCGAAAGCGGCTTGAGGTGGCAGTAACCATACGGTAACGGGCTCTAAAACTAGAGCCCATGATGGGTCTGGGTGCTTAATCCCAGCTTAATGCGCCACCGGTTTGATACTCGATTACCCGGGTTTCGAAGAAATTCTTCTCCTTGCGCAAATCCATAATTTCCGACATCCAAGGGAACGGATTTTGAACCCCTGGGAACTGCTCTGGTAGGCCCAGTTGGGTTAGCCGGCGATTACAGATAAATTGCAGGTACTCTTCCATCATCGCGGCATTCATGCCCAATACGCCCCGAGGCATGGTATCTCGGGCATAGGCGATTTCAAGCTCGGTACCTTCGAGAATCATCTGTATAACTTCTTGTTTAAAGCTATCTGTCCAAAGATGAGGGTTCTCGAGTTTGATTTGGTTGATGACATCAATACCAAAATTCAAATGCATGGACTCGTCGCGCAGAATGTACTGGAACTGCTCGGCCACGCCGGTCATTTTGTTGCGTCGTCCCATTGAGAGTATCTGGGTAAAGCCACAGTAGAAGAAAATACCCTCTGTCACACAGTAGAAGCCGATAAGGTTGCGTAGCAGCTCTTGGTCGGTCTCTACGGTACCGGTCTTAAAGTTGGGATCAGACAGGCTGCGAGTATGGCTCAGGCTCCAGGCCGCCTTTGCAGCAACCGAGGGCACCTCGCGATACATGTTGAATACTTCACCCTCGTCCATGCCCAGAGACTCAATACAGTATTGGTACGCATGGGTGTGAATGGCCTCTTCAAAGGCTTGGCGCAATAGGTACTGGCGGCACTCTGGGTTGGTGATTAAGCGGTAGAGGGCCAACACCAAATTATTAGCCACCAACGAATCAGCGGTTGAAAAATAACCCAGCGAACGCATCACAATCCGGCGCTCATCGTCGGTTAAACCATCGCTACTTTTCCAGGTAGCGACGTCCGCTGTCATGTTAATTTCCTGTGGCATCCAATGGTTGGCGCAGCCATCGATGTATTTTTGCCAAGCCCAGTCGTATTTGAACGGCACGAGCTGGTTCAAGTCAGCCCGGCAGTTAATCATTGCCTTCTCATCAACCGATACCCGAGCAGCACCCATTTCCAACTCTTCGAGGCCTGGAGCGACATCGAGGTTTTCGATAGCGGCCTGGGCCCGCGCGCGGTTGCTCTCCATTTTGGCTGCGGCTTCACTGTCGGCTGCCACACCTTCGGTAGTGCTGGTCCCAGCGGCGGTGTTGTCAGTGTCCTTCAATGCCTCCAAGGCGCTATCGACCACTTCAGGGGCCGCAGGCTTTGCTTGTGTTGGCGCAGTCTTGGTGGGAGCGGCGGTTTCGTCGACGTTGTAATCGTCCCAATTCAGCATGGTCAATCCTCTCTGGGTTGTCTCATGGGTTAATGGTTTGTGCGTATTGTTGCCTGCTAGCGTTTACTGGCAGGCTTCGCAATCAGGGTCATCCAGTGAGCAGGCTTTTGGCACGGGTGCAGGTGCCGGGCTGCCAGAGGATACGGCGTTTAACTTGCCGGTCTGCACGGTAGATTTTTCAGTGCCCGTGGCCGCTAGTGATCGCAAGTAGTACGTCGTCTTCAGACCGCTGTACCATGCCATGCGGTAGGTCACGTCCAGTTTTTTACCACTGGCATTGTTGATATACAGGTTCAGTGATTGAGCCTGATCAATCCATTTCTGTCGGCGCGATGCACTGTCGACCAACCAGCGGGGCTCCACTTCAAAGGCGGTGGCGTACTTGGCTTTCAGCGTGTCGGGTACCCGGTCAATCTGCTGTACCGATCCGTCGTAATATTTCAGATCGTTAACCATTACCTTATCCCACAATCCCTCGGCCTTGAGGTCTTTGACCAGGTAGGGGTTCACAACGGTGAACTCCCCAGACAGATTCGATTTCACGTACAGATTTTGGTAAGTGGGTTCGATGGATTGTGATACCCCGGTGATATTGGCGATGGTGGCGGTGGGTGCGATCGCCATGCAGTTCGAGTTGCGCATACCCTGGCTGGCTACTTTGGCTTTCAGTGCCGGCCAGTCTAGTCGCTGTTCGCGATTCACCTGAATGTAGTTTTCGCCCCGTTGACGCACCAAAATATCGAGGGAATCGAGGGGGAAAATACCCTGGCTCCACAGTGAGCCCTCGTAACTCGAGTAGCAACCCCGCTCAACAGCAAGCTCACTCGATGCTTCAATCGCAAAGTAGCTCACGGCCTCCATGGATTTGTCGGCGAACTCAACCGCTAGCTCAGAGGCGTAGGACACATCGATTTTGTACAGCGCGTCTTGGAAACCCATGATACCAAGGCCGATCGGGCGATGGCGCATGTTGGATTGCTCTGCCGCAGGTACCGAGTAGTAATTGATGTCAATCACGTTGTCGAGCATACGAATAGCCGTGCGCACGGTCTTGCGTAGCTTGTCGACGTTGAGCTCGCCGTTCTCGATGTGTTGCGGCAGGTTGATGGAGCCCAGATTACACACGGCAATTTCATCGGCGCTGGTGTTGAGTGTGATCTCGGTACACAGGTTCGATGAGTGTACGACGCCCACGTGTTGTTGCGGCGAACGCAGGTTACAGGGGTCCTTAAAGGTCATCCAAGGATGGCCGGTTTCAAAAATCATTCCCAGCATTTTGCGCCACAGGGTCTGCGCCTTGACGGTTTTGGCTGGGCGTAATTCACCGCGCTCGGCGAGGGCCTCGTAATGGTTGTAGCGCTCTTCGAAGGCGGTGCCGTACAGATCGTGCAAGTCGGGCACATCGTTGGGGGAGAACAGTGTCCAGTTACCGTCGTCAAATACCCGTTTCATGAACAAATCGGGGATCCAGTTGGCGGTATTCATGTCGTGGGTGCGACGTCGATCGTCCCCGGTGTTCTTGCGCAGCTCTAGGAACTCTTCNATNTCNAGGTGCCAGGTTTCNAGGTAAGCACACACTGCGCCCTTGCGCTTGCCCCCTTGGTTGACGGCTACGGCTGTATCGTTGACCACCTTCAAGAACGGTACGATACCCTGACTCTTGCCGTTGGTACCTTTGATGTAGGACCCCAAGGCTCGCACCGGCGTCCAGTCATTGCCCAGTCCACCGGCAAACTTCGACAGCATAGCGTTGTCTTGGATGGCGCCGTAAATACCAAACAAGTCGTCAGGTACGGTGGTGAGATAGCAGGACGACAGCTGTGAGCGCAACGTGCCCGAATTAAAGAGTGTTGGGGTCGAGCTCATATAGTCAAAGGATGACAGTAGCTCATAGAACTCTACCGCCCGTGCGTTCTTGTCGGTCTCACGAATGGCCAGACCCATGGCGACGCGCATGAAGAACACCTGCGGGAGCTCGATGCGCACATCATTTGAGTGAATAAAGTAGCGGTCGTAAAGGGTTTGCAGCCCCAGGTAGCTGAATTGCAAATCTCGCTCGGGTAACAGGGCGTCACCGAGCAACTGTAAATCGAAATCCAATAATTCGGGCGACAGCAGTTCTAACTCTACGCCCCGTGTAATAAATGCATTGAGCGCAGCACCGTAGTATTGGCTCATTTGTTCCTGGGTCGCCGCTTGGGCTACGTTCAGGAATCCGAGCGCCTCTGCACGTAAATTGTCGAGTAATAGTCGCGCTGCCACGAAGCTGTAGTTGGGCTCTTGCTCGATGAGTGTGCGTGCGGTGATAACGAGGGAGGTGCTGAGTTCTTCTGTGGTGACACCGTCGTAAAGGTTGCGCAACGCCTCATCGATAATGGCGGCTTCGCTGACATCTTCCAGGTCGGCGCAGGCTTCGG
>PR_CR_10_Liq_3_inCRDRAFT_1000196_pt1 | contig 17656 bp, 14 predicted proteins | sample PRCRCaboRojoPR_2_FD_10240 | JGI IMG/M metagenome (IMG submission 10240)
AAAATTCGTTATCGGCAGGCCGACCAGCAATGCACCGTCCTGCCGCTCACAAGCAGTCCAGCCGACACTAAACTGGCCAGGGTCGGCGGCGCTGAAGAATGCGGGGTCAGAGTAGTCTTTGATACGCCCCAGCGTGCGGTGACGCCTGGGCAGTCCGTGGTATTTTATCAGAATGACGAGTGCCTCGGAGGCGGCGTCATTGTCGACGGAATCCCTCATAATCCAAGGTGTTCCCAGCCAGTTGCAGGGCATGTCAACGCCAGCAGCGAGAGGCAGACATGACCTCACCACAGCTTCGCACAGTGCTGGAAAATCAAACCATCGCGCTCGCCGGTGTGGCCCAGGCGGCTCGTATTGTCGACCAGTTATCGCGTACCGGCACCTACCCCTTGGAATTTTTGGAAGCCTCGGTTCACTCGCTATTTAGCTTTGATGCGCCCGATGTGGAATCTGTTTTCGGCAACGTGCAGGGCGTTCGACTGGGCCTTCAGAATTTAGCAGCGGGCTTAGCCAGTGGTGGTGACGAGACCAGTGCCTCGATGATGCGCTACCTATTTGCCATTTTGCACCTTGAGCGCAAGTTCGCCGGCCAAACGGCTATGCAGCAGGTTGTGCACAGCCGATTACAGCACACCCAATACAAGGCCACCCACTTTGCCAGTCACGTCAACGATATCTGTCATTCAGTCGCTGCGATTTACGGCGATACCCTAAGCCAGCTGTCGTTTCGCATTAAAGTCACCGGTAGCGCACAACATCTCCAGAATGACAACAATGCAGATATTATTCGCGCGCTGCTCTTGGCAGGTGTGCGCGCTGCACACCTGTGGCGACAACTGGGTGGCCAACGATGGCGTTTGGCACTACAGCGCTCTGCGGTGCGGCAAACCGCCGCCACCTTAAGTCGCGAACTCGGTGCGCCCTAAACGTCCTGAAAGGTCTTTTAATCGCCACTATGGCAATCACTTGGAGATATCGATGCAAGCCAGCCAACACCCATTAAGTGCCCTCACCGCGGTTTCACCCCTTGATGGCCGCTATGGCGATAAGATTGCGGCCTTACGCGATGTGTTCAGCGAATACGGCCTTATCAAGCGTCGGGTGATCGTCGAGGTGCGTTGGTTGCAGAGTTTGGCCGCCGCTCCGGCTATTACCGAGGTACCCGCATTCAGCGACAGCAGCACGGCCTACCTCGAGCAGCTGTTAGCACAATTTAATGTGGCAGATGCGCAGGCGATTAAAGACATTGAGTCCACCACAAACCACGATGTAAAAGCGGTCGAGTATTTCCTGAAGCAAAAAGTCGCCCATGAGCCAGAGTTGGCGGCAGTCAGTGAGTTCATTCACTTCGCGTGTACGTCTGAAGACATCAACAATCTGTCCCACGGGTTGATGCTGGTCGATGGTCTGGCGGTGCTGCGTCCGGTAATGCGCGAGTTGATCGATGCACTTACTGAACTCGCCACCAGTCTCTCAGACGTTCCCATGCTGTCACGTACCCATGGGCAGACCGCCAGTCCCACCACCTTAGGCAAGGAACTGGCCAATGTGGTGGCCAGACTAAAACGGCAACAACGGCGTCTTGATGCCGTGCCTGCGCTGGGGAAAATGAACGGTGCGGTGGGTAACTATAATGCCCATACTGTCACCTACCCCGACGTCGACTGGCCGGCGCATGCTCGGCAATTCGTGGAAAGTCTCGGTTTGGAATGGAATCCGTATACCACCCAAATCGAACCCCACGACTATATGGCAGAACTATTCGACGGCCTCAGTCGCTTTAATACCATCCTGATTGATTTCAATCGAGACGTATGGGGCTACATCTCCCTTGGCTATTTTGGTCAGCGAACTGTTGCAGGGGAAGTCGGGTCATCGACCATGCCCCACAAGGTCAACCCGATTGATTTTGAAAATGCCGAGGGCAACCTTGGGCTCGCCAACGCCATGCTGCAACATCTCGCTCAGAAACTACCTATCAGCCGCTGGCAGCGGGATCTGACCGACAGTACGGTGCTGCGCAATATGGGGGTCGGCTTTGGCTACAGCTTACTGGCCTACAAAAGTGCGCTTAAAGGTATCGGTAAATTACAGGTTAATCAGGAGCGGCTAGCACAAGATCTCGACGCCGCCTGGGAAGTGTTGGCAGAACCAATTCAAACCGTAATGCGTCGCTACGGCATCCCCGAGCCCTATGAAAAACTGAAGGCGCTCACTCGTGGTCAGCGTATCGATGCTCAAACCCTGCAAGCATTCGTAGCCAGCCTAGACCTCCCCGAGGAGGCTCGATCGGCCTTAATGGCGCTGACGCCCGCTGCGTATATTGGCAACGCAGCACTGCAAGCCCGTCAGATCACTGATTACGACGGTTCGTGAAAGGTCCGCATTTCACACTTGAACCCGGGCACTTTCTGCGACATCACTGGCAGCGAGAGCCCTTATTGTTACGACAAGCCATTCCCGACTTCCGCTCGCCCCTCTCCCCAGAAACACTGGCGGGGCTCGCCATGGAAGCGGGGGTTGAGAGTCGCATCATCGGTCACAGCGAAGGGGTCTGGGCGTTGCAGCACGGGCCTTTCACCGAAGAGGCTTTCCTGCGCAGCGACCAATGGACCTTGTTGGTCCAGGCCGTCGATCGATTATTGCCCGAAGTGGCTGCTCTGCGTCACTGTGTTGATTTCATCCCATCCTGGCGTTTCGATGACATTATGGTCAGTTGGGCGGTCGATGGCGGCGGCGTAGGCCCGCATTTTGATCGCTATGATGTATTCCTATTACAGGGCGAGGGGCAGCGACTGTGGCGTTTAGGTGGTCGTTGCGATGAAGACACCGCCCGACTCGAGCATGACGATCTCCAGCTACTGCAACATTTTGAGACCGTCCAAGAATTTCTGTTGAACCCAGGCGATGTCTTATATGTGCCGCCGGGTGTTGCCCACTGGGGCATCGCTCAGGGCCCGTGTATGACCTTCTCTTTGGGTTTCCGGGCTCCGCCACTGACAACGCTCATGGCTCGCATGGCAGACACTGTCATTGAGCAGCTCAAGCCCGAGTTACTGCTTGAGGATCGGGATAGTCTGCAAACTGTGGGCAGGCCCGGTGAAATCACTGAGCAGCAACGCCAGAATGCCCGGGATGCGTTGATCAACGCCATTACCCATGTGGATGACGGTCGCTGGTTGGGCGAGTTGGTGACCGAATTACCCGTTGATGACGACCCATTGATACCGGTAGTGGCGGGCGCGGGTAGCTCAGCTGAACGCATTTTGGCACCTTGGATTCGCCTGGCATGGACTGAATACGAGACCCATGTAACCGTGTTTGTGGCGGGCCACAGCCTAGATATCGGGAAAGGTGCACTCCCCGTCGTTATCGCGCTATGTGCTGGTCACGCCGTTACCCTCGATGCCGTGCAACATGGAGAAGATGTCGACGACCTAATCGAGTTTCTATCGGGATTTGAAGCGCTGATTCACCCTGAGCTGATTCACCCTGAAGAGACCCCATGAGTGACGATCAGCAAACATTGGTCCTCGAGCAGCTGGCCAGTACCAGCCGCCATGTCACGATTTTAAGCCCCGACCTTAAACCTCAGGTGCTGAACTCAGCGCCGGTGGTCGATGGTCTTGCCCTCTTGGCCCGAAGAGGTCGGCAGAGCCGTATTAGGCTGCTGATGGAGCATTTTCAACCGGCGCAGATGAACAGCCACTTGTTGGTACAGCTGGCCCGTAGACTCACGAGCGCTGTGGAGCTCAAGGTCCTTAGCGAACATCCCCAATGGCAAGGTGAAACGGTGATTCTTTTCGATCGCAGCAGCGCGCTAATTTGGAAAGACACCCCAGGGGCCTCGGCGATGCTAGCGCCGCGAGCTATCGCTGCTCGATGGCATGAAACCCTGGAACAGCTGTGGACAGCAGCCGATCACAGCCCTGACATGCGGCGTTTATAGGGTTTATCCGAGACCTGCACGGGCAAAGTGCTCGAATAAGTCGGTAGGCAATAGACTTACCTTGCCACAGCGCTCGGTCGCGAGATCAGCGGCCTTAGCGTGTACACAAACACCGAACTCTGCTGCCTGCCGAGGGGGCAAACCTTGCGCTAGCAAGGCCCCCAACAGCCCCGCAAGAACATCCCCCATACCCGCGGTCGCCATGCCAGGGTTGCCATAAATGCAGACGCCTACCGGTCGCTCACTGGGGTCAGTCACCAGGCTGCCACAACCCTTGAGTACAATATTCGCCTGCCATCGCTGGGCTAACTCACTGACCGCAGCATAGCGATCCTGATTGACCCTATCAGTGCCGGTACCCAACAAACGCGCCGCTTCACCCGGGTGCGGTGTCATAATGGTGGTAGGGGGAAGCTCGGGTAGCCCTTCAGAGTGCTCAGCCAACAAAGAGAGGGCATCGGCATCGAGCACCGTTGGTTTACCCAGGGCTAGAGCCATCGCCAGCACTGACTGGGCTGCCGTATCAGTGCCCAGACCGGGCCCCACCACAAGCACGTCAGCATCACTAAGATACTGTGTCAAAGCGCCACGATCAGCGAGGTCGGTCGTCATTAGTGCCGGGCAGCGGACGAGCGCCGCTTGCACAGCACTGCTGTGGGCGGCCAAGGTGACTAAACCAGCACCAGCACGTAAGGCCGATTCCGCCGCTAGCACGCCAGCACCGGCATAACCCTGAGAGCCACCCACCACCATGACGTGTCCAAACTGGCCTTTGTGGCAGTTCTTGTTGCGGGCGGGCCAATCTAAGCGCAGTCGATCCAGCTGCAATCGGACTGCGGACGGCTGCTCGGTTTGAACAAGCCCCGCGGGTAATTCCAAACCCGCCAGCACGACGTTACCGAAATGATCTGGACCAGAGCCCGTGTCCATACCCTGTTTTGGCACGATAAACGTAATGGTGAGTGCCGCTCGGACGGCAACCGGCTGAGGCATACCCGTATCGGCATTGAGACCCGAGGGCACATCGAGACTGACAACCGGGGTTTCAAGGGTGTTAATGGCGTCAATTATCCGCTGATGCTCAGGGCGCAATTCCCCCACGAAACCGGTGCCCAATAAGCCATCGACAATCAGATCGGCACTGTCGATGGGGTCCCAGCTTTCAGCGATCGTGCCCCCTGCGGCCTTGTAACAGGCCAAGGCCTGGGATGCTTCACCATGGATACGCCCCCGAGACCCGACTAACACCACCGTCACGGCCAAACCCGCTTCGTGGGCCAATCGAGCCACCACAAAACCGTCGCCTCCGTTATTTCCCGTGCCGCATACCACCGCGATACGCGCGGCATCGGGCCAGCGCTGATTGAGATAACTGAAAGCGGCAGCCCCTGCTCGCTCCATCAGCGCGTAGCCATCGAAACCCCAGTGATCGATGGCCATTCGGTCGATTTGCCTGGCTTGAGCGGCGGTGTAAAGCCGTGCCGTTAACGTTGTCGGTATACCTGAGCGAACCTGTAGAGCATTACTTGCCACAAGCATCAATTTACATCGAGGGGTTCAGGTTGAAGCAACGAGGATGCCCACCTCGTTACCCTCGTATACAGGCGTCCACGTCTTGAGGGACTCACACATACCATCGAGATGAGCGCCCGTTTGCAGGGAGAAGCCATATTGATGCCGGGGACAGTACAAAACGCCATTTTCCACGTCACCTTGGGCCAATGGCTGCTCCTGATGTGGGCAGCGGCTTTGTACAATGTACAGCTGCCCCTCTTCCTGCAGCAACAATACGTCGATCTGGTCTACTTTCACCGCGCGGCGATAACCATCGTGTAAGTTGATCAACTTTTCTAGCGCTAAGAATCGCATTGGGCAACGTTACGGTGCTCGACGGCATTACACAAGTAGCCTGCCACGCTATCGCCTGTGACTCGAGGTCCCTGTAGTGAGATTATTCGACTACAAACCTGCCAAGGCGAGGACATCTAACGCGGCGGCCAGGGGCGTGAGCTGCTCATCTTTTACCTTGCGTTCTATGCTCGGGAGCGTCGAGCGTACATTGGCATCTTGGGTGAGACGCATACGTAGCAGCTCGTCGATGAGCTGCCGCATCCAAGCCAAATTTTGATCGGCACGCTTTTGCTGTAGCGTCCCGTTGTCCTGCGCTTCAGCACGGTAGCGTTCAATCATGGCCCAAATATCGGCAACGCCCCGATGCTCTAACGCGGAACAGGTAAGCACCTCTGGCTGCCAGAAGCTCGGATGTTTTAACAGTGATATGGCACCGCGATAATGCTGCCGAGTAGTGTCAGCCATCGCCTCACTGGGACCATCGGCCTTATTAATTACGATCGCATCGGCCAGCTCAAGAATGCCTTTTTTGATACCTTGCAACTCGTCACCGCCACCGGGCAGCATGAGTACAAGGAAGAAATCCACCATGCCGGCAACCTGGTGTTCCGACTGCCCTACTCCCACCGTTTCGACTAACACGACGTCGTACCCTGCCGCCTCACAGAGCAATAGTGACTCACGTGTTTTGAGTGCAACGCCTCCAAGCGCGCTGCCCGCTGGCGATGGTCGAATGAATGCCTCGGGACGTCGCGACAGTTGTTCCATACGCGTTTTGTCGCCCAAAATGGAACCACCGGCGATAGGCGATGAGGGATCCACAGCAAGTACCGCCACCCTATGGCCGCGCTCGATAAGCGCCATGCCGAAGGATTCGATAAAGGTCGATTTACCGACCCCGGGGACCCCCGTAATACCGATGCGAATACTGTTGCCCGTGCGAGGCAAAAGCCCGTTCAACAGCTGCTGACTCGCCTCCCGATCGTCTTCTCGACGACTCTCAACCAAGGTAATGGCCTTCGCAAGTGCGCGCCGATTACCGGTCAGGAGTGCATCGAGGTCCACTGACCGAGACATACTACTATTCAGCTCTGCGCCGCATTAATGGCATCGAGTACTTTGCGCGCCGCCTCGGGTATTGGGGTGCCCGGACCGAAGATCAAGCTGACGCCGCGCTCTTCCAAGAAGCCATAATCTTGCTGAGGAATTACCCCACCGGCAATGACGATGATGTCCTCGGCGCCCTCTGCGCGCAGGGCCTCGATCAGTTGAGGGACCAAGGTTTTATGACCCGCGGCCAAACTCGACGCACCGACCACATGTACGTCGTTTTCAACCGCTTGACGCGCGACCTCTTCGGGGGTGGCAAACATGGGTGAGAGATCTACATCGAACCCGACATCGGCAAAAGCCGTCGCCACCACTTTTGCACCGCGATCATGGCCATCTTGGCCCATCTTGGCCACTAACATCCTCGGCCGCCGGCCATACTGATCTACAAATTGCGCGATGTCCTGCACGATACTAGCCCAGCCCTCATCCTGCTCATAAGCAGCACCATAAACCCCGGAAACGGTTTGTGCACTGGCCACAAAACGCCCGTAAACCGCCTCGAGTGCGTCGGAGATTTCACCCACCGTCGCGCGGCGCCGTGTGGCTTCAATCGAGAGCGCCAACAGATTACCCTCGCCGCTGCGGGCGGCATCGGTAAGCTGCGCCAAAATCTCGGTGACAGCGGCTTCATCCCGCTCTTGTCGCAAACGTTCAAGGCGGGCAATTTGTGAACGGCGCACTTGCTCGTTATCGATTTCCAAGACCTCAACGTCGTCTTGGGTATCAACCCGGTATTTGTTGACTCCCACAATAACGTCTTCACCGCGATCAATACGTGCCTGCTTGCGGGCAGCCGCCTCTTCGATACGCAGTTTAGGCACGCCACTCTCGATAGCTTTTGCCATACCACCCAACTGGTCAATTTCAGCCATCAGCTCCCGTGCTTTATCGGCCATTGCCTGGGTCAGACTTTCCATCATGTAAGAGCCGCCCCAAGGGTCAATCACCTGACCGATACCGGTCTCTTCCTGCAGGATCAATTGGGTATTACGGGCGATGCGCGCGGCAAAATCTGACGGTAAAGCGATAGCCTCGTCGAGGGCATTGGTGTGCAGTGATTGGGTGCCACCAAAGACGGCGGCCATCGCTTCGATGGTGGTGCGTACGATGTTGTTGTAAGGGTCCTGCTCCGTCAGCGACCACCCCGAGGTCTGACAGTGGGTCCGCAACATCGCACTTTTCGCATTCTTGGGATTGAACTCGTTCACGATCTCAGCCCATAACAAGCGGGCCGCTCGCATTTTGGCAATCTCGGTGTAGAAGTTCATGCCGATGCCCCAGAAAAAGGACAATCGCGGCGCGAAACTATCGATGTCAAGACCGGCAGCCAAGGCCGTCTTTATGTATTCCTTGCCATCGGCCAAGGTGTAAGCAAGTTCCAGTGCCGCGTTGGCACCCGCTTCCTGCATGTGATAGCCAGAAATGGAGATCGTGTTAAATCTCGGCATATGCGCAGAGCAATGGGCGATGATATCGCCGATGATGCGCATACTGGGGGCTGGCGGGTAGATATAGGTGTTTCGCACCATGAACTCTTTGAGAATGTCATTCTGGATAGTGCCCGACAGTTGCGCCTGACTCACACCCTGCTCCTCGGCCGCCACCACGTAACCCGCGAGAATGGGCAAAACAGCACCATTCATGGTCATAGAAACGCTGACTTGATCGAGGGGAATGCCATCAAACAGAATTTTCATGTCCTCGACAGAATCGACCGCAACACCCGCTTTTCCAACGTCCCCTGTGACCCTGGGGTGATCCGAGTCGTAGCCCCGGTGAGTAGCCAAATCAAAGGCTACCGATACCCCCTGGCCACCGGCGGCAAGGGCTTTTCGGTAAAACGCGTTTGACTCTTCAGCGGTTGAAAAACCCGCATACTGGCGAATCGTCCAACGCCGTCCCGCATACATGGTGGCCATGGGTCCACGTATATAGGGCGACATTCCGGGCATAGTGTCGATGTAGGGTAAGTCACTGGTGTCGCGCTGGGTGTACAAGGCCTTTAAGGGAATATCGTCCGGTGTAATCCAGGTAAAGTCATCGGGGGTCATGCCTTTACTTTGCTGGGCCACCAACACTGCCCATTCTTCCCAAGTTGCCTGGTCTTTGTCGTAAACCGTCACCGTCAATTCCTTCTATGCAAAATATGAGTAAGCCCTTAAGGGAAACTACGCAAAAACCTAATGGGCGTGATCGGAGGCTGGCTGATTGAGTTCAATCAACACACCGTCACAACTGCGAGGATGGATAAAAATCACCCGGCTGCCATGGGCGCCGGGGCTCGGGGCATCACTTAAAAACTGATATCCCTTAGACCGCAGATGCGCCACATCAGCGTCGATATCATCGCTGCGGAAGCATAGATGATGCAGCCCACCGCCACGCTTTTCGAGATAGCCGGCAATGGGCCCCTCGCCATTAAGTGGGTGCACCAACTCGATACTGGTGGGCGGCAGCGGAAAGAACGCGGTCTTGGTTTTAGCCGCAGCCACGTCTTCCGTGCCCTCGAAGGGCAGACCGAAGTCTTCCATAAAACGTTTTACTGCGCGTTCGAGGTCGGGGACTGCAATGGCAATATGATCGAGGGCGGTAATCATAGTGGGATATCCTATTGTCAGAGGAACATTTGCATTAGTTCTTCGGTGTGGGCTCGGCGTCGGGCGGCCATCGCCTCCGGTGCCTCCACCTCGACCTTTTCATCGGGGGTCACCTTAAACAGCGTCTGTCCTTTACTGATAATGACACCGTCGCCCTCAATCAACACCTCATCAACCGTACCGGCAAATGGCGCGTAGACCTTGTTGAACATTTTCATGACTTCGACGATGTACAAGGGATCGCCCGCTTCAAAATGATCGCCGGCGGTGACGTACAGAGGCGCTTCGGGGGCTTCACGGCCGTAGAACATGCCGCCACTGGCCGCCACGATTTCATCGGATTTAGCCACCGGCGGCGGCGCCAGCGCTTTCGCCATGGCCCCCTGATGGTCCTGGTCTAACAGGCGGTCCGGAATGTGTATGGTGAGATCTTCGTTGACATAGAGCTCATAGAAACCGGTGAAGCGCGCCATGGCAGGCAACAGTTCCAGCAGCTCCAAACCCGCCTGGAATCCGCGGTGCGCCGCCTGAATCTCTGCCCATACACTCGCCTCAAAGCGCTCGTCACTGTCCCGTGTCAAGGCATCGCACAGTCCGGCCCAGTCATCCTGATCCAGGCGCTGACTGAGATCACTATAGAAGCCCTCGGCTTCACTGAGAATCTGTTGGTCGTGGTCCCAAATCACGTTGGCTGCTGGAGAGTCAGGGGACCAGTCCAATTTGAGGAAATGATAGGTGTCACTGAGGACGTCCACAGGGTTGTCGGCCCAGCTCAGATGCCCCTTGTCGTAGGAAAACGCCAGCTTGTTGATGCTGAGCCATCCTGCGAGTAGGTGGGGTGATGCCAGTAAGGCCTGTAAAGGTCGCATTACCAGGGTTTGCTTGCGGGACAGTGCCGCAGCCATGTCCTTGGCATCGATCGGTGACAGCCCCGCCGTGCGCGCCCTGCACAGTGTTTGCCAGGCAACATCGAGATCGACGCGCTCGGCTTCACGGGTGAGTTCACCCACCGCCGTCAGATAGGGAACGATAAACTTAGTGGTCGGTCTTGCGTTAATTTGATTACCTAAAAACCAGTTGACCAAACCGTAGTGGAAGGCCAGGTTGGTGTGCAAATCTGGGCCGCGCAAACTCGTTGCACGTAACACCTCGGCCATGCGCTCGTAACTGTGTTGGCGGCTATCGCCGACGGTTAGCAACAACGCAATATTGGAGTCGTAGGCACCCGCCAAGGTGTAGTTCATGAAGACATCAGTATCGGGGTTATGAAGACTGATGCCCTGATCGTCACGAATCTCACCTTCAACAGCATCAGACCAATATTGAATTTGCCCACCGGCACTGGGCTGCAGCGCATCGTTGGTGGCGTTGAGTCTGGCCTCGACACTGTCATTGAATCGCAGCACCCGCTCGGGCTTTGGCAACTTTGGACCGTGGGCTGCCAACAGCACCATAGCCTCAACCAACGACTCGACCACAAAGCTGTCATTGGCATCTTCGGGGTTGGTGAACTTCATGGCGTAACACAGTTCGCTCACCCTGTGTTCCACCTGAATACGCGTGTTCATCTCCATGAAGAAGTGACGGTCGCGATCGACGATACACTCGAAGGTTGATACCGAGTCGAGGCCCACCGCCTCACCAAAACGAGCGGCCTCCTCCTCCATAGCATCGAGGGTAGAGACATCTTGGGCCAACACCTGAGCTTCGACGGTGCGACCGGCTCGCTCTGCTTCTGCCTGAGCGGCGAGCAGTGACTCGCGAGTCACCGAAACCTCTAAAAGCTTCTGCTCGTGCATTTGTAATGAGCAGTCCCGACCACCTAAGGTCACAGACCAAACCCCGTTACCCACCACCTGTATTTCCTGGTGGCGAGTGGTTTCGATGTTCAGTTCCACCAGCACGTTTTTATTGTCGCCAACGCCGGTGGCTTTGACTTCATTCAGTATTTCACGGACCAGTTCCGGGGTTTTTTCGGCTTGCCCCAGCGCCACGATACGTTGGCCTTTACCGCCGCCGCCGCCAATGGCTTTCAGTCGAACCCGATTCTCGGGGTAGTCGGCGTTAATACTGCGCACCGCATCGGTGAGCGTCTCAGCCAATTCGTCGATGGTGTATAGGTCAATGCCTTTGTGATAACTGGCCGCTAACACCAGATCCGCCAAGGTCTCGAGGGCGGAGGTCTCGAAGGCCTCGTCGGGCACATCGAGGGCTTCGGCTCGACACAAAGCCTTTAGGGTATCGGCACTGGGGTACTTTTTAAGCAGCGTCAGTGCGGTGCCGTTGTCGATACCGGGCGTCACCGATACGCCAGCCTTCAGCGCGGTGCGCTTGGCTTCATCTTTTAAGCCCGCGTCGTGGACGGTGCGTGAGCACGGGCCAATAAAATTAAGCCCCGCCCGTTCCATGGCGGCCACCATGGTTTCATCTTCAGCCATAAAACCGTAGCCCGCGAAGATCGCGTTGTAGTCGTGGGCTTTTGCTATGGCGATGATGTCGTCGATACGTTGCAGTCGCTCTTCTTTTGTGGCGCCGGTGTAATCGGGCACTCGGTGCACACGCGAGGGATCCGTCAATACACGCAGCTCGGGGGCCAGTGCCCGGGGATAGACAATAGAATCCTTCTCGGACAGCAAAATCCCATAGTGGCTGATACCCATCTCGGCGAAGACGTCCATCGCCTCTTTGCGAATGGGGCCGCGGCAGATGATGAGGGGGCGAATATGGCGACAATCAAACTGCCGGACCCATGTCGATGGCTGTTCGCCTAGCCGGCGATCTTTGTGAATAAGCGGATTGTGTAAATAATGTTCGTTAGACACGCGCAAGTTCTCCCTGTAACGCGACTCAGTGGAATTCACGCTGCACATCCTGCAGCGGTCCGGCTTCGTAATGGCGTAAACAGAACGCTAGGTGTTCAGTGAGCACCTGGCGCAGGTCATCTGGCATCACAATTTGGGAGATAGAGCCTAAACTCAGTGCCTCCTCGGGGTTCATGATTTCGCGCTCATAGCGTTGAGCCAGCTCGGCCTCGGCCTGCTTGGCCCAAGCGCGCACTTGCTGTTCGGCCTCCGCCTTGGCGTCGACTTCACTCAAACCTTGAGCACGCTGTACTTCGGTCTCTCGCGCAATACGCTCGGCAACACTGCCGCGAATGGCTTTGAGCTCCTCTTTGTAGACATACTCAACCCCTGCGGGGCCCATTACAGCAACCCGAGTAGTGGGTAGCGCCACCACAAAGTCGGCCCCGGTGGGGTAGTTGTTGTAACTGGCGTAGGCGCCACCAAACGCATTGCGCACCAACACCAGGAAGCGAGGTGTCCGTAAATCAACAATGGCATCGAGCATGGCCCGCCCAGCCTGCACAATCCCTCGATGTTCCTGCTCGCGACCCGGGAGGAATCCCGTCGTATCCTCTAGGAACATGACTGGTATGTTGTACAAATTACAAAAACGAATGAAGCGCGCGTTTTTATAAGCGGCGTCAATATCAATTTGACCTGACGAAACCGCTGAATTATTGGCGACGAACCCCACAACGTGGCCACCCATCCGACCGAAGGCGGTAATGGTATTTCGCGCTCGCTCCGCCTGCACTTCAAGGAAGTCGCCGTGATCGCACAATTGTTGGATCAAAATGGTGATATCCACCGGTGTGTTGAAACCCGTGGGTGAGTTAAAGGCTTTGCGCAGCAAGATATCGATATCGCGGGTACTGCGATGGGCTGGATCTGAGCTGGGTTGATAGGCCGGTGCCACTTGATTGGAATCGGGCAAGTACTTAAGAATCTCGCGCACTTTTCGTAATGCGCCGACTTCATCGTCGACAACAAAATCCGTAACGCCCGTTTGGCTGTGTACGTTGGGACCTCCCAGTTCGTCGGGGGTAATGTCCTCACCCAGTACCGACTTCACGACCCCAGGCCCGGTTAAACCAAAGAACGTATCCCTTGGTTGGATCAAAAAACTACCTTGTCGCGGAAGATAACTGCCACCACCGGCGTTAAACCCGAACATACACATGATACTTGGCACGATGCCGCTAATTTTTCGCAAAGCAGTAAACGCGTCGGCATATCCATCAAGACCGCCAACACCCGCGGGAATATAAGCGCCCGCAGAATCGTTCAAGCCAACCAGTGGGATCTTGCGCTTGGCCGCTAATTCAAACAACTTCGCGAGCTTGCGGCCGTTGGTCGCGTCCATTGAACCGGCTCGAACCGTAAAATCATGACCGTAGATGGCAACATCGCGACCATCTATTTGAATCACCGCGGTAACCAGCGACGCGCCGTCTAAATTGGGACCCCAGTTTTGATACAACACATGGGGCTCAGCATCGGCTAGACAGCGAATACGCTCCCAAATGGTCATTCGCTTTTTTTGATGCTGTCGTTGAATCGACTGTATACCCGCTGCCACATAGGGACGCTGCTGTAACTCGCGCCCACGCTCAAGGGTGGCCTCATAGCACCCTTGTGTCGGTTGGGTGGGTGTATCGTCGGCGCTTTGACCAAACGGGTTTGTCAGACTTGCGTAGGGCGTCGGCGAGCCACCTGTTACAGTAGCTCCCTTGGCGGTGTGATCACTCATAGGGACACTCGTTATATGACGGGCTTAGGGTGTTTACGATGCTACGGCGGTGGCGTTTCGCTGCTAGTGGGTGGCAATCCCAAACAACANACGACACACGGCACGNTGACGGTACTTTCAATGTAACCTNGGTGTCAATTTGATGCGATTTTTGNATAAGGCGCGCGGCATCTGTGAACAATAGTTACTGTGAACTGGANTACAACGAAGACGCCACCGTCTATGCCTGTGCGCTCGCCGATCANCCAGGGTTTGCGTTTCTCGACAGTCGTAAGCGGCATGAAGCCAATGGCCGCTACGATATCATCTGCGCATTACCCGCTGAGCGCTTCACCCTGACGGACGATGACGCTGCCGGNTGGATGCGTCGAATTGAAGACTGTCTGCGCCACTATGGTGCCGGCGCTATCGCTATTGGTCATTTAGACTATGACAGTGCGGCGGCAACACTGGGGGTAACAGGACGATCATTCCAACCCGCCTCTGCCGCCATCTACCGCTGGCATGTGCTGCAGGATCACGGCCTGAAACGTAGTTGGCTCGTCAGTGACGCTGGCGTGGCCGATGAAGCGTTGCAACCTATCCGCCAGCGCTTGCTATGCCCCCCCAAATCAAGCCCCGGTTTCAAATTACTCACACCGTTTACCCCCGAGTGCCCGCGAACTGACTATGTAGCGGCGGTAAAGCGGGTGAAGGATTACATTGGCCAAGGGGACTGTTACCAAGTCAATTTCGCCCAGCGCTTCGTGAGCAGGTTTCAGGGGGATTGTTTCACGGCCTTTCTGGAACTGCGGAACGTAGCGCCGGGGGACTTTAGTGCGTTCTTGAGACCCTCCCCTGCCCATAGCATTTTATCGATGTCGCCCGAGCGATTCCTCTCGATCAGCAACCGCCAGGTGGTCACCCAACCCATCAAAGGCACTCGACCTCGGCACCCCGACCCCAAGGAAGACCAGCGAATTGCGGAAGAGCTTCGGCTCAGCATGAAAGATCGCGCTGAGAATGTGATGATCACAGACTTATTGCGCAATGACCTTGGTCGCTATTGTGAACCGGGCTCAGTAGTCACCAACGAGCTGTGTGCGCTACATCACTACGATAACGTTCATCATCTGGTCAGCACCGTTAGCGGTGTACTGAAGCAGGAGACCAGTCCCGGCACTATTCTGCTCGGCTGCTCCCCGGGAGGATCCATTACCGGCGCTCCCAAAAAACGCGCTACCGAGATTATCCATGAGTTAGAGACGGAGCCCAGGGGTAGCTACTGCGGCAGCGTGTTTGCGATATGGCCTGACGGACGCTTGCAATCAAGTATCGCCATTCGCACTGTCGAGGCCCTCAATGACAAGCTTTACTGCTGGGGGGGTGGTGGCATCGTCTATGACTCTGAGCCAGACGCGGAGTACCAAGAGACCCTCGACAAGGTCGGTCCTTTCATGCGGACGCTCGAGGGAATGACCTAAGCGGGCTGCAGTAAGCTCGCAACAACCCCATACATTCTTAGGGTCAGCCGATAATCAATAAGTGGGGAGCTCGATATGGCTATATAGCTCGTGACGCTCGGCAGGGTTCGAGCGCGACAACGCCTCTTGTACAATCTCGCGACTCAGGTGCGGCGCCAATTCGACAATAAAGTCGTACATATAGCCTCGCAGAAACGTACCCTTTCGAAAGCCCAAGCTCGTGACGCTGCTCGCAAACAAATGACTCGCGTCAATCTTGACCAGATCACTGTCCTGGGTATCGTCGTATGCTAAACCCGCGATAATACCGATACCCAAGCCCAGTCGGACATAGGTCTTAATGACATCCGCATCGACCGCGGTGAAGACAACTTTCGGTTCCAAGCCCCGAGAACTGAAGGCATCGTCAAGCTTAGAGCGACCCGTAAAACCGAAGGTATAGGTCACAATGGGGTGTTCTGCTACCGCCTCAAGAGAGACGTGGTCAAGTTGCGCAAGGGGGTGGTCTTTGGGAACGACAATGCATCGATTCCATCGATAGCAAGGCAACATGATCAAGTCCGAGAACAACTGCAACGCCTCGGTGGCAATGGCAAAGTCAACCACCCCGTCAGCTGCCATCTCAGCGATTTGCATAGGGGTACCCTGCTGCATGTTTAAGGACACATCGGGATAGGCACTGATGAATTCCTTAATGATGCCCGGCAGTACGTAACGAGCTTGGGTGTGCGTTGTGGCGATCGACAGGGTACCGCTGCGCTCATTGGAAAACTCTTGGGCAACACGCTTGATAGACTCGGCTTTGCGCAACATTTCCCCAGCCAGCTCCAAAATAACTTCGCCGGCGGGGGTAACGTGTGTCAAATGCTTGCCGCTTCGGGCGAACACTTCAACGCCCAATTCATCCTCTAACAGGCGAATTTGCTTGCTAATACCGGGCTGCGAGGTAAACAAACTCTGAGCTGTGGCTGACACGTTTAGGTCGTGATGGGCGACCTCCCAGATATAGCGCAGCTGCTGTAATTTCACGCCGACCTCTCCTCACCCTGTCTCTGCCTTTGGCGGAGACGCCTTGGGATGACCTCAATAAAAGAAATAAGGAACGCTATTTTTATACTAATCTGCGGAGCTTACATCGACTTTCGTCTGGTTCGCTACCCCATGGGGTACATGACCGGTGGTGATATGCTCGGCAGCCAAATCACAATGGGTTTGCTGGTCATCAAAAAAAACATCAGCGCGGTAGGCTCGAAGAAATTCGGTCTTGTTCATACCACCGAGAAAAATCGATTCATCAATGCGGATATCCCAAGCGCGGAGTGTGCGTATGACTCGCTCGTGTGCCGGTGCAGAGCGGGCGGTTACCAGCGCTGTTCGAATCGGTGATTCGGTGGCTGGGAACGCGCTTTGTAAGCGCTGTAGGGCAAATAAGAAGCTCTTAAATGGGCCACCTTGAAGGGGTTCGTGGCGTGCGGCCCGCTCGCTTGCGGTGAAAGCCTCAAGTCCTCCCTCTTTGAAAACCCGCTCGGCTTCATCGGAAAACAAAACCGCATCGCCATCGAATGCAAAGCGTATTTGACGGATATCCGCATCCTGCCGCCCGCCCGATACCAAGGTGGCGGCCGCTACATTATTCTCGAGAGCTTTGCGCACATCGTCGGACTCTGACGACAAAAACAGTTGGCAGCCAAAGGCGTGAATATATCGCCAAGGGGGTTCCCCACCGCAGAAAGCGGCCCGGGTAATGCCTAGACCGTAGTGCTCTATCGAGTTAAACACCCGCAGACCCGTGTCGGCACTGTTGCGGGACAGCAGCACCACCTCGACACCCAAGGGCTCTTCCACCTGTCCATTAAGATCGAGCAGCTTGCGCACCATGGTGAACGCCTGACCCGGCGCCAAAGGATCTTGCTCATGGGCAATTTGATAGCGGGAGTAAGCTTCTAGCCCCTGCTCTTCAAAGACCCTGTGTGCCTCATCGAGATCGAATAACGCCCGGGAGGAAATCGCGATAACCAGCTTCTCCGGGTGCATAGCAGCCACAACAATTAGCCCTCTTGAGCCTTATCGGTTGCCGATGCGAAGTAGCC
>PR_CR_10_Liq_3_inCRDRAFT_1000197_pt1 | contig 17480 bp, 19 predicted proteins | sample PRCRCaboRojoPR_2_FD_10240 | JGI IMG/M metagenome (IMG submission 10240)
TGCAGCCCCGTGCGGCCGTTACCTGACTGCACCTCATCCATCATCAACAGGATGCCGTGTTTGTTGCAGCGCTCCTGCAGCCCCTGCATGAACCGGGTGTTGGCCGGGATATAACCGGCCTCGCCCTGAATCGGCTCAATCAGCATGGCCGCGGTTTCCATGGGTGTGCTCTGCACCTGCAGGATGTAGTCGAGTTCACGCAGCGCAAAATCCGCCGCCTCGTCCTCGCTCATGCCGTACCAGTAGGTATCCGGGAAGGGGGCCGTCACCACGCCACCCATCATCGGCTGGACACCCTGGCGCACGGCCGCGCTCGAGGTCGTCGTGGAGAGCGAGCCCATGGTCCGGCCATGGAAGCATCCACGAAAAGCGATGATATTCGGTTTGCCGGTGGCCTGACGGGCCAGGCGCAGAGAAGCCTCCACCGCCTCGGTCCCGGCGTTGGAGAAAAACACACTGTCGATGGCATCCGGCAGCAGTTCCACCAGACGATCGGAGAGCTCCAGTATCGGCGGATGCTTCATGATGGCGTACTGCGCATGCACCACTTTGTCGATCTGGGCTTTGGCGGCTTCAACCACACGCGGATGACAGTGACCGGTGCTGAGCACGCCGATCCCTGAGGCAAAGTCCATGTATTTACCGCCATCTTCGGCATAGATGTACATGCCCTGTGCGCGCTCGACCAGAATGTCGCTGGACTGGCGCAGTAGCGGCGAGAGATGGTGGACGTTGTCAGACATGACATTGTCTCCTGCTAATCGGATTCCCTTGACACCATACGCGAGTTGCCGGGAGATTTCTTCCCGCGACATTCTCTCGGACAGCCTCGCGAGCAATGCTATCCTCTATGCCATAGCCGAAACCGTGAGGACTGCAACAATGGCGATGCAAAGCAACGAGCCGGTGGTTTTTGAGCGCGACTGCGAGGCGGCCCTCATTCCCGCCGGCGACACCGGGATCATCCCCAAAGGCGCCGAGGGCATGATCACCCAGGCGCTCGGTGGCAGCTATACCGTCTATATCCAGGGCAATCTCTTCCGCATTGACGGCAAGGACGCCGATGCCATCGGCAAGGAACCGGAACCCACACCGGAACTGCCCGATAATGCTTCCGACGAAGACGTCGAGCAGCTGGTCTGGGATCAGATGCGGCGCTGCTTCGACCCGGAAATTCCGGTCAATATCGTTGAGCTGGGCCTGGTCTACCGCTGTGACATTCATCTCAATGATGATGGCAGCCGCACGGTCGAGGTGGATATGACACTCACCGCGCCGGGCTGCGGTATGGGCGATATCATTGCCTATGACGTCCGGGAGAAGGTCCGTCAGGTCCCCACGGTCGAAGACGTGAAGGTGGAAGTGGTGTTCGACCCGCCCTGGAGCTTTGAGATGATGTCAGAAGCCGCCAAGCTCCAGACCGGCATGATGTAGCGCTAGTCGGTGCCGTCGCTCAGCTGTTTGCTGTCAACATCTTCCCGCGCTTGCCGACCGGAGAGTTCGGCGAGCGCCGGCTGATCCAGCAACTGAATCTCACGACCCTCGGCCTGCAACCAGCCGTTCTCCTGGAACCGCCGGAACAGTCGGCTCATGGTCTCAGGCGCCAGCCCCAGATAGTTGCCGAGGTCACTGCGGGCCATTGGCAGCCGAAAGCGTGTCGACGACAGGCCCCGACGGCCAAAACGCTCCGAGAAACTGAGCAGCAGCATCGCGAGGCGCTCCTCGGCGCTGCGGCGGGCCATGGCGAACAGCATCTCCTGATCAGCAAAAATCTCCTTGGACATCAGGCGCAGCAACTGACGCTGCAGGCTTGGAATGTCTGCTGCCAGATCTTCCAACTGCTCGAATGGCAATTCGCAGATGCTGGTGGTCTCCAGGGCCGAGGCCGAGCAAGGGTGTACCCAGCTGTTGATGGCATCCAGCCCGACCAGCTCACCGGGCAAATGAAATCCGGTGACCTGTTCCTCACCCGATTCGGTGGTGGTGAACGTCTTCAAAGAGCCGGAGCGAACCGCGTAAATCGCCTGGAAGTCATCACCGCCGCGGTAGAGATGCTCGCCTCGCTGCAGCGGGCGCTTGCGCTCAACAATGGCATCAAGCTGCTCGATGTCCGCTTCGCTCAGCGACATCGGAAGGCAGAGCTGATTCAGGCTGCAGTGCGCACAGGCCTGACGGAGACTGGAGACACGAAAATCAGAAAGGTCGGGACCACTCATAGGGCTATCCTGCCTTCGGCCACCATCGGGCAGCCATTCCTCCCNGTTCTAAAGATATAACCAAATGATACGCCCACCGAAAACCGCTTGCCAGCTTGGTTTTACGGGGGAAAATGCGTATAGCCAACAGTCGTGTTGCTATCACAGCGCAGCTCACCCCAAAAAACGCCCTCGCCGGCCTCCGCATGACCGACACAACGCACCGGGACGCGGGCTTCTCGGGCCGCCGCGACCACCGCCCGGTCCGCCGCGGCCGGCGCTGTGAAACAGAGCTCATAGTCATCGCCACCGGCCCGAAATAGCGCCATTGCCGCATCCCGGCTGCCCGCCCAGCGCTGCAAGCGCACTGAGGGCTGGCACCGATCCGGGTCAAAAACCATCTTCACCCCACTGCGCTCGGCAATATGCCCGGCATCCGCCAACAGCCCATCCGAGACATCAATCGCCGCTGAGGCCACGCCACCCAGAGCCTCTCCCAACGAGAGCCTCGGCCGCGGCCTGATGAAAGCCTCTTTCAATCCCTGCCAGGATGCCTTCTCACGTGCCGCTGCCGACTGCCACACCGCAAGCCCCGCAGCGGCCTCACCGGGACGCCCGGAGACCCAGAGCCGGTCACCCGGCAGCGCGCCATCCCGGCGCAATGGCTCTGTGGATGTAAATCCGGTGATCTGCAGACTGATGGTTAACGGCCCGCGTGTGACATCACCACCGATGAGCGCGACGTTGCTGTCTCTCGCCAGCCGGTCGAGGCCACGGGCAAATTCCGATACCCAGGCCTCGTTGACTTCCGGCAGCGTCAACCCGAGCAGCGCCCAGCATGGCTGGGCGCCCATGGCGGCGATGTCACTCAGATTCACGGCAAGCGAGCGATATCCCACCCACTGCGCCGGCAGATCGGCCGGGAAGTGAACCCCTTCAACCAGTGTATCGAGCGCCATGACCTGTTGGCTGCCGGCCGGTGCCCGAACCACCGCGGCGTCATCGCCGACGCCCAGAGACACATCCTCGCGACGCGCCCCGAGTCCGGAGAGATAATCATCAATTAAGGCGAATTCGGAGCATCCGGCCATGCCGCAGGACTCCCTAACCCTGACGCGTTTTCAGCTCTGCCTGTCGCAGCGGAAAATCCCGCCCGACCTTATCCAGCACACCATTGATGAAGCGATGACTCTGCTCAGCACCGAACGCCTTGGCCAGTTCAACAGCCTCGTCGATACAGACGCGATAAGGCACTTCAATGCGCTCACGCAATTCATAGGTGCCAAGCCGCAGCAGAGCCAGCTCAACCGGATCGAGCGTGCGGGCCGGTCGATCCAGATAGCCGTCATAGGCGGCATCTAACGTATCGGAATCGGCCGTGACCCCTCGAAAAAGGGCGGAGAAATAATCCAGGTCAACCCGCCCGAGGCGGTGATTGCTCAGGAACTGACGCTCAATCTCGGCCGGCTCCTGGCCCGTGAGCTGCCACTGATAAAGCGCCTGGAGCGCGCGCCGGCGGGCCCGAACGCGCTCATGCCTGCTCCGGGTGCCGGTCACAGCTGTCGCAGCAGACTGATCATCTCGAGCAACGAGAGTGCAGCCTCAGCACCTTTGTTCCGGCCTTGGTGCCGGCACGCTCGATGGCCTGTTCAATGGTATCGGTGGTCAGCACGCCAAAGGCCACCGGCACACCGCGCTGCTGGCTCACCTGCCCGATCCCCTTGGCGCATTCACCGGCGACGTAATCAAAATGCGGGGTGCCACCGCGAATCACGCAGCCAAGCGCGACCACTCCATCGTAATCGCCACTGGCTGCGGCCTTATCCACCACCAGTGGCAGCTCCCAGGCCCCCGGGACACGGATCAGCGTCAGTGCCTCATCAGCGACACCGTGCCGCAGCAGGGTATCCTGCGCACCGCCGACCAGGGCGTCGACGATAAAGCTGTTGAACCGGGTAGCCACAATCGCAATGCGTGCATTGTTGGCCGTGAAATCGCCTTCGAGGGTTTTCATAGTCCTACCGTGTCGTTTGTTCTTGCCGCAAGGTTAAACCGCCGACTGCACATAGTCGACTACCTCGATACCAAAGCCGGAGAGGCCGTACATGATTTTCGGCGAGGAGAGAACGCGCATCCGCGAATCCCCAGATCCGAGAGGATCTGTGCCCCCACCCCGTAGGTGCGCAGCGCCTGGCTCTGCTCACTGGCCTGACGCGGCTCGGGCGTCATTTTCCCGCTGTGCGCCAGTGCCTGGAACTCCCGCATACGCGCCATGACTTCATCCTGATCATTGGCCTGACGCAGCATGATCAGGCAGGCCGGCTCCGCCTCGCTACCGGCAATCTCCTCCAGGGCCTGGCGCAGGGACCAGGTCTGATCCGGCGCCATGGCGGCAAAAAGATCCGATAACGTGTTCTCGACCTGCACCCGCACCAGTGCCGGTGTCTCTGGGTCAGGCCGGCCGCGCAGCAGTGCAAAATGCAGAGCACCGTCCACCGTGTCCTGATAGGCGTAGAGATGAAAACGCCCGTACTCGGTCGGCAACTCGCAGTCGGCCACCCGCTCAACGGTGCGTTCGTTGCGAATACGATACGCAATCAGATCCGCCACGGTGCCGATCTTCAGATCATGCTCACGGGCAAAGGCGAGCAGATCATCGCGCCGCGCCATGGTGCCATCCTCGTTGAGCACCTCGACAATCACCGCCGCCGGCTCAAATCCGGCCAAGCGGGCGAGATCACAACCAGCCTCGGTATGGCCGGCCCGGGTCAGCACACCCCCGGGTTGCGCCATCAACGGGAAGACATGCCCGGGCTGGGTAATGTCCGCTGGCGAGGCCTGCGGGGCGACTGCTGCCTGGACAGTGCGGGCCCGGTCAGCCGCCGAAATCCCGGTGGTAACCCCCTGAGCGGCTTCAATACTGACGGTGAACTTCGTGCCCTGGTGATCGCTCGAGCCGGTGACCATCAGGGGCAGGCGCAGTTGCTCGCAGCGATCCCGCGTGAGGGTCAGGCAGATGAGCCCGCGCCCGTAACGGGCCATGAAATTAATATCATCCGGCCGCACCATGGAGGCGACCATCAGCAGGTCACCCTCGTTCTCGCGGTCTTCATCATCGAGCATCAGCACCATCCGCCCGATGCTCAGATCCTCGATGATCTCTTCGATGCTGTTGAATGCCATAGATCAGTCCTTGAGAAACCCGCTGCGACGCAACAGTGCCTCGCTGACACCGCCACTGCCGCTTGTCTCACCGGCGAGCAGCCGCTCCAGATAACGCGCGACCAGATCCACCTCGATATTCACCGGCTGGCCCGCCCGGTAGTCACCNAGNGTGGTCACCGCGGCCGTATGCGGGACGATATTGACATCAAACTCACTGCCATCCACCGCATTAACCGTAAGGCTTATGCCCTCGATGGTGATNGAGCCTTTCTCAGCGATGTAGCGGGCAAGNCCTTCCGGGGCGCGAAANCGCCAGCGCTCGGAGCGCCCGGCAGGCTCACGCAGGATNACNTCACCCACACCATCNACATGACCGCTGACCAGATGCCCNCCCAGCGGCGTCGAAAGAGTCAATGCCTTTTCAAGATTCACCGGGCTACCGGTCTCAAGCCCACCGAGGGTGGTGCGCTGCAGGGTCTCCAGGGAGACATCCGCGGCAAATTGCTGTGCCTCCACGACAACCGCCGTGAGACAGCAGCCGTTTACCGCAATGCTGTCGCCGATCTGCACGCCCTGCATGGAAAGCCCGCCGGTGTTGAACACCAGACGCCGATCACCACCCACCTCAAGGCTCTCCTGCAGATGCCCCTTGGCTTCAATAATGCCTGTGAACATTCAGACCTCCTCGGCCTCGTGCAGCCTGAGCGTCATGCGCAGATCCTCACCGACCCGACGACTGTCGAGCCATTGCACCGGCAGCCGATCGGCCATGGCCTCAAGCCCCGGCAGGATGAGCAGCGGATTGGCCTCATGACCCATGAGATGCGGGGCGAGATAGACCACCAGCTCATCGACCACGCCGGCCTGGATCCAGGCCCCGGCAAGCCGTGGACCGGATTCCAGCCAGATCTCGTTGATTTCCGCCTCGGCCAGCGCACTGAGGGCTGCGACCGGGTCGACATGCCCATCGCCATCAAGCCCCACCTGCCAGAGCTCAGCGCCAGCCTGGGTATGCTCGGCTTCGCGGGCGGGCATCGTACCCCCGTGGATAATCAGAAGGCCGTTTTCATCGGTGAGCATCTGCGCATCGGTTGGCGTGCGCAGATGGGTATCCATTACCACGCGCTGCGGCGGGAGAAACTCCGCTTCCAGATCACGGGCCGTCAAGGCCGGGTCGTCAGCCAACACCGTATCGACACCGGTGACGATCGCGCTGCTTGAAGCCCGCCAGTGGTGGACATCGGCCCGCGCCGCCGCCGAGGTGATCCAGCGGCTCTCACCCGAGGCCATGGCGGTTCGGCCATCAAGGCTCATGGCAAGTTTTGCCCGGACATAAGGCAGGCCGGAGCGCATACGCCGGAAAAAGCCCGGGTTCAGTCGCTCGGACTGCTCGGCCATCAGCCCGGCTGTCACCGCCACACCGGCCTCACGCAGACGCTCCAGGCCACGGCCGGAGACTTTTGGGTTGGGATCGGTCGCTCCGACCACCACCCGGGCGATACCGGCTTCGATGAGCGCATCGGCACAGGGCGGCGTGCGTCCATAGTGACTGCAGGGCTCAAGCGTGATGTAGGCCGTCGCGCCAGCCACTTCGGCCTGCGCCGACTCCAGCGCACGAATCTCGGCATGCGCATCACCGGTTCGGGCATGCCAGCCCTCGGCAATGCACTCGCCATCGCGGACCAGCACACAACCGACACGCGGATTGGGATCGCAGGTAAGCCGGCCGCGCTCGGCAAGCTGCAGCGCCCGGCCCATCCAGGCATGATCGGCGGCACTGAACTCGCTCACGAAGATTCACCGTCATCGACGAACGGCGGGGTCTGATGCTCCAGACCTTCGATGACCTCCCGAAAGGCACTGACATCCTGGAAGCTGCGATAAACCGAGGCAAAGCGGACATAGGCCACCTCATCAAGCTCGCGCAGCTCCTCCATCACCCACTCACCGATCGTACTCGCCGCCACTTCGGCCTCACCCAGCGACTGCATGCGCTGGCGGATGCGATTGAGTGCGGCTTCCACCGCTTCGGTGGCCACCGGGCGTTTCTCCAACGCCCGCATCATCCCCGTGCGAAGTCGGCTTTCATCAAACTGCACCCGTGTGCCATCGCGCTTGACCACCCGCGGCATGACAAGCTCCGCCGCCTCATAGGTCGTAAAACGCTCGCCACAGCCCACACACTCGCGCCGCCGCCGCACCTGATCACCTTCACTGGCGAGGCGTGAATCGACAACCCGGGTGTCCTGGGTATGACAGAAAGGACAGCGCATGCGCCTGACTTACCCCTGCAGGGCTTCGTAGACCGGGAAGCGCCGACAGATATCCGTGACCTGTTCAATCACCCGNGCCTGGACCGCNTCATCACCCATGTTATCGAGCACATCGCANATCCAGCCGGCAAGCTCACGGCTCTCGGNCTCACCAAATCCACGCGTGGTGATCGCCGGTGTGCCGATGCGAAGACCGGAGGTGACAAACGGTGACTGCGGGTCATTCGGGACGGTGTTCTTGTTGACCGTGATATGCGCGGCCTCCAGCGCCGCATCGGCGTCCTTACCGGTAATGCCCTTGTCAACCAGATCCATTAAGAAGAGATGATTGTCGGTACCGCCGGAGACGACGTTATAGCCGCGCTCCATGACCGCATTGGCCATGGCGCGAGCGTTGGCGACCACCTTTTCCTGATACAACCGGAAATCCGGATCCTGTGCCTCCCGGAAAGCCACGGCCTTGGCGGCGATCACATGCATCAGCGGGCCGCCCTGCGTACCCGGGAAAATCAATGACTGCAGCTTTTTGGTCACTTCCGGGTTTTCCCGTGCGAGGATCAAGCCACCCCGCGGCCCGCGCAGGCTCTTGTGTGTGGTTGTCGTCACCACATCGGCATAAGGCACCGGGCTCGGGTAGACACCGGCTGCCACCAGACCCGCGATATGCGCCATATCCGCTACCAGCCAGGCACCCACGGCATCGGCAATGGCGCGGAAACGCGCCCAGTGGATCACCCGGGAGTAGGCGGAAAAACCGGCCACAATGATTTTTGGCTTGTGCTCGTGGGCAAGACGCTCGACCTCGGCGTAGTCGATTTCACCGGTGCTCGAATCGATGCCGTATTGCACGGCGTTGTAAATCTTGCCGGAGAAATTCGGTTTGGCGCCGTGAGTCAGATGCCCGCCATGATCAAGCGAAAGCCCCATGAGCGTGTCACCCGGATTGGCCAGCGCCATGAACACCGCCAGATTGGCACTCGAGCCCGAATGCGGCTGCACATTGGCATAGTCGGCGCCGAAAAGCGCCTTGGCCCGCTCGATGGCGAGATCTTCGGCGATATCGACAAATTCGCAACCCCCGTAATAACGCTTGCCCGGATAACCCTCAGCGTACTTGTTCGTCAGCACACTGCCCTGCATCTCGAGAACGCGCGGACTCGCGTAATTCTCCGAGGCAATGAGCTCAATATGGGTCTCCTGGCGATGCCGCTCACGCTCAATGGCATCGTTTAACTCAGGGTCGAAACCGGCAACGGTCATGCTGGTGGGGTACATGCCTGGTCCTCTTATTGCGGAGCACCCCATGATAAAGGATAAGGCCCAAAAATAAGAGAGGGCCGAACGGCATTGAAGACCGAACGACCCTCTGTGTGGAAGAACGCTCTGATTAGTTGGCGTTGGGGGTGAAAAGCTGTTGGCCGCGCAGACGATAAGCGCCAATCGCAGCCTGGCCTTCCTCGGATACCAACCAGTCATGCCACTCCTGCGCCAGCTCATGCTTGACGTCATGGTTGGCCGGATTCACCAGCACGCTGCCGTACTGGTTGAACAGATTGGGATCACCCTCAACCAGAATCTCCAGGTTCTGACGGTTATCAAAGCTGATCCAGGTACCCCGGTCGGCCATGATGTAGGCATCCATGCCCGCTGCGGTGTTCAACGCCGCACCCATACCCGAGCCGAGCTCGCGGTACCAGCTGCCGGCCGGATCAATACCGGCATCGGCCCAGATCGACATCTCTTTTTTATGCGTGCCGCTGTCATCACCGCGTGAGGCAAAGGGCGCCTCGGCATCGGCGATAATCTGGAAGGCCTCGGCAGCCGTCTCGGTGCCCTCGATACCGGCCGGATCACTGCCCGGGCCAATGACGATGAAATCGTTGTACATGATCTCGCGCCGATCGACACCACAGCCATCCGCGATGAACTGACGCTCGGCAGCCGGCGCGTGCACCAGCACGGCATCAGCATCGCCATTACAGCCGATCCGAAGCGCCTGACCGGTGCCCACCGCGACCACACGCACCTCAATCCCGGTGGACTCGGTGAACTGCGGCAGGATGTCCTCAAACAGCCCCGAGTTTTCCGTCGAGGTGGTCGAGGCAATGGTAATGAACCCACGCTCCTGAGCGTTGACGCTGAGCGACAGCGACAGGGCAATCAACAGTGCCGTGCTAAACCGAATAATAGTCCGGACCATCATCTCTCTCCTTCAAGTAAGCCCCCTGTTCTCCAGCCAGAAAATGCGCCGCCTCGGGGGAGTTAGGCTGCGCGAGGAAAGTCGCGGCCGGGGCGCTCTCGACGATGCGCCCGCCAGCGAGAAACAGACAGTGATCGGCCAGGCGCCGCGCCTGACCGAGGTTGTGGGTGACCATCACGATTTTGGTGCCGTTATCGGCGAAGCGATTGATCGCCGCTTCAATGGCCTGTGTAGCCCCTGGATCCAGGGCCGATGTCGGCTCATCCAGAAACAGAATCTCCGGCTGCAACACCCAGGCCCGCGCCAGCGCGAGTCGCTGCTGCTCACCACCGGAGAGCACCCGGGCCGACCGCTCGGCAAGCGATGCCAGACCCACCAGATCGAGCGCTTCCATCGCCCTCGATCGGGCCAGCTGACCTCTGATGCCGACCAGGCCAAGCGCATAAGTGACGTTGGCGAGCGCCGAGCGGCGCAGCAGGACGGGCCGCTGGAAAACCATGGCCTGACGCCGGCGTACCTCCGCGCGGGTCGGTGAGCCGAGCGTGGCACAGCAGACCTCACCGAGCGTCGGGGACAGCAGCCCATGGCAGAGCCGCAGCAAAAGGCTCTTGCCGGCACCGTTGGGCCCGAGGATGACCGTCCGACCCGAGGCCTCAAGCTGCAGATTGATCGGGCCGAGCAGCGTCTTACCCGCCCGCTCGAGGACGACATTGCGCAACAGAACCGGCAGCGTTGTCGGCATGGTTCTCATGCCCCGTAGCGCCTGCGCGAAAACTCACCAACCCCGTAGGCAAAGCCGTTAATCAACAGGGTCAGCGTCATGAGAATGGCCCCGAGGGCGAGCGCCAGGGTGAGATTGCCTTTGTTGGTCTCAAGCGCAATGGCCGTGGTCATCACGCGGGTTACCCCGGCGATATTGCCGCCGACGATCAACACCGCACCGACCTCGGCCGTCGCCCGACCGAAACCAGCCAGCAAGGCGGTAATCAGACTGAAACGCCCGTCCCAGAGCAGCGTCGGAATAGCGCGCAGACGACTGGCCCCCAGCGAAGTGAGCTGTTCGCGATACTCCTCCCAGAGATCACTGACGATCTGCCGGGTCAGCGCCGCGACGATGGGGAAAATCAGCAGGCTTTGCACGATGACCATGGCCGTGGGTGTGAACAGCAGACCCAACGGACCCAGCGGCCCGACCCGGGAGAGCAGTAGATAGACGATCAGACCGGCGACAACCGGCGGCAGCCCCATGAGGGCGTTCAGCACCACGATCACACCACTGCGGCCGGGGAAGCTGAAAAGCGCGACTGCCGCGCCAACCGGCAGGGCCAGAAGGCTCGCGAAGAATACCGCCGAGAGGCTCACTCGCAGAGACAACCCGACGATACCGAGCAGCTCGGCATCCCCTGAGATGATTAATGCAAAGGCGCTCGCGAACGCATCGAGCATGAATGAAGAACTCCTCCTCGTAAGCCTCCAGTCTAGGTATGATGCGATGGATTGATAGACGGCAAAGGAATTGCTGCAGGATTATGCGCAAGGAGACAGTATGGATTTGCTGACAACCGCCGAAGTCGCCGAATATCTGCGCTTAAAAGAGCGCAAAATTTACGATCTGGTCAGCCAGGGTGAGATTCCTTATGCGCGGGTCACCGGCAAACTGGTCTTCCCGCGGCAGGCCATTGATCTATGGGTGATGAAGCATCTGGAGGGTGACCAGGCCGGTACAGCCAATACACCACCGGTCTATGCCGGCAGCTCCGATCCTCTGCTCGACTGGGCTCTGCGCGAGGCGGGCACCGAGCTGGCGCAACTGTGTAACGGCAGCGGTGATGGTGTGGCGCGTCTGCTCGACGGCCGGGCCCAGGTTGCCGGCATCCATATCATCGACTCGCGGAACGGGACCTTTAACGACCCGACTCACTGCGGACTGGGCGGCATGCGTGATCTGGTCATGCTGCGCTGGGCAAAACGGACACAGGGCCTCGTGCTGCCGGCCGGCAATCCGCTGGGCATTCGCGGATCGAGGATCTCAAGCGCACGGACCTGCGCATCTGCCAGCGCCAGCCGGGCGCCGGCGCTCAGGCGCTGTTGCTGTATCTGATGGATCGGGCCGGGCTGCATCCACCACCGGCGCCACGCCCCGGTCATACCGCCCTGGATGAAGATGCCGTCGCCGTTGAAGTCGGCAGCGGCCGGGCCGATTGCGGGCTTGCCATCGAGGCGGCAGCCAGACGTCACGGGCTCGATTTCATTCCGCTCATCGAAGAGCCGCTCGATCTGGCGATGAAACGGCGCAATTATTTCGAAGCGCCCGTCCAGCGACTGATTGAATTCACACAGACCCCTCGTTTTCGCGACTACGCCGCGGCCATGCAGGGCTATGACATCAATGAATGCGGCAAGGTGCTGTTCAACGCCTGAAATAGTAGACTGACGCGATGGCACAATATATCTACACAATGAACCGGGTCGGCAAGGTCGTCCCGCCGAAAAAACACATCCTCAAGGACATCTCGCTGTCGTTCTTCCCGGGCGCGAAGATCGGCGTGCTCGGCCTCAACGGATCGGGCAAATCGACGCTGCTTCGCATCATGGCCGGCCTCGATACCGAGATTGAGGGCGAAGCCCGACCGCAGCCGGGCATTAATATCGGCTATCTGCCGCAGGAGCCGGAACTCGATCCGGCTAAAGACGTCCGCGGCAATGTTGAAGAAGGCGTAGCCGAGACCAAGGCGCTCATCGATCGCTTCAATGAAGTCTCCGCTCAGTTCGCCGACCCGGACGCCGATTTTGAGGCGCTGATGGCCGAGCAGGGCAAACTGCAGGACCAGATCGATGCAGCGGATGCCTGGGATCTGGAGCGCAAGCTCGATCAGGCGGCTGAGGCCCTGCGGCTGCCGGCCTGGGAGGCCGATGTCAGCAAACTCTCCGGTGGTGAGCGGCGACGCGTGGCGCTATGCCGGCTGCTACTCTCCAACCCCGACATGCTGCTGCTCGATGAGCCGACCAACCATCTGGACGCGGAGTCGGTGGCCTGGCTCGAGCGCTTTCTCGCGGAATTCCCCGGCACCGTCGTTGCGGTCACCCATGACCGCTACTTCCTCGACAATGTCGCCGGCTGGATTCTTGAGCTCGACCGCGGGCACGGCATCCCCTGGGAAGGCAACTACTCCTCCTGGCTTGAGCAGAAGGAACAGCGCCTCGCCCAGGAAGCCCGCGAGCAGGCCGCGCATCGCAAGACCATGCAGGCCGAGCTTGAGTGGGTCCGCTCCAACCCCAAGGGCCGGCAGTCCAAGAGCAAGGCGCGTCTGAAGCAATTCGATGAGCTGCAGTCCCGCGAATTCCAGGAGCGCAACGAAACCAACGAGATCTACATCCCACCGGGCCCACGTCTCGGCAATGTGGTCGTGGAAGCCGATGGGGTCAAGAAAGGCTTCGATGACACCCTGCTGGTCGATGGCCTCTCGTTCAGTCTGCCACCGGGCGGAATCTGCGGCATTATCGGGCCCAATGGCGCCGGTAAGACGACGATGTTTCGCATGATCGTCGGCCAGGAACAGCCTGATGCCGGCAGCCTGCGCCTCGGTGAGACGGTGGATCTGGCCTACGTCGATCAGAGTCGCGATCATCTCGATGACGGCAAGACGGTCTGGGAGGAGATCTCCGGCGGCCACGACATCCTGCAGGTAGGCAAATTCGAACTGAACTCGCGCGCCTATGTCGGGCGGTTCAACTTCAAGGGCCAGGACCAGCAGAAGCGCATTGGCGATCTCTCCGGCGGCGAGCGCAACCGGGTGCATCTGGCAAAACTCCTGCAGCGTGGCGGCAATCTGCTGCTGCTCGACGAGCCCACCAATGATCTTGATGTCGAGACGCTGCGGGCGCTTGAGGAAGCCCTGCTGGTCTTCCCCGGCTCGGCCATGGTGATCTCCCATGACCGCTGGTTCCTCGATCGCATCGCAACGCATATCCTGGCCTTTGAGGGCGACAGTCAGGTCACCTTCTTTGAAGGCAACTACCAGGAATATGAAGCCGACCGGCGTCGACGCCTGGGCGATGAAGCCCTCAATCCGCACCGGATCAAGTACCGGCGGCTGGCGGATTAATGGCCGCAGGCGCTCCGCGAACCGCCACACTGCTCATGCACTGCCCGGACCGGCCCGGGCTGGTGGCGGCGGTCACCCGTTTTCTCGCCGACCATGGCGCCAACATCATCGATCTTGACCAGCATGTCGATCGAGCCGAAGGCGTCTTTTTCATGCGGGTGAAATGGGAGCTCGACAGCTTTGATTTAAGCCCGGAGGCGTTTGATGCGACCTTCGCCCCTGCGATCGCCGAGCCATTCAGTGTGACCTGGCAACTGCACACCGACGACCGGCCACTGCGCATGGCCATTTTTGTCTCACAAATGTCGCACTGCCTCTATGATCTGCTCTCGCGCTGGCAGTCGGGTGAATGGGCGGTGGAAATCCCGCTGATCATCAGCAATCACGAGACGCTGCGCCCGGTCGCCGAGCAGTTCGGCGTGCCTTTTGAGCATTTCCCGATCACTCCGGAGAACAAGGCCGAGCAGGAGGCACGGGAAATCGCGCTACTGCAATCGCAGGCTATCGATCTGGTGGTGCTGGCGCGCTACATGCAGATCGTCAGCCCTCGGCTCATCGAGGCCTATCCGCAGCGCATCATCAATATCCACCATTCCTTCCTGCCGGCCTTTGCCGGGGCAAAGCCCTATCATGCCGCCCATGCCCGGGGGGTGAAGATCATCGGTGCCACCAGTCATTACGTCACCGAGGAGCTTGATGCCGGGCCGATCATCGAGCAGGACGTCACGCGCATTACGCACCGTGACTCGGTCGGCGAGCTGGTGCGCAAGGGACAGGATCTGGAGAAACTGGTTCTGGCGCGCGGCGTCTGGGCGCACATCCAGCGCCAGACCCTGGTTTATCGCAACCGCACCATCGTCTTTAGCTAGCTGTCCTGCGGCTCGGGCAGATCGGGGCGCTGACAGTCGGGCTCACGCCCTGCGGCCTGGGCCTGCTCATACCAATAAAGCGCCCGCGGCATGGCCGCCTGCAAATCCTCAATGCGACGGTCGCGCGAGGGATGCGTGGAGAGGAATTCCGGTGGCGAACTGCCACCGGCCTTGGCCATATTCCGCCATAATTCAACACTCTGCTCCGGGTCAAAACCGGCGGTGGCCATGAGCTCAAGCCCGATCTCATCCGCCTCCGACTCATGCAGCCGACTGAACGGCAGAATAATCCCGACCTGGGCACCCACCCCGAGTGCGGCCATCAGGCGCTGGCGTTCCGGATCATCCCCCGCTGCCACCTGCAGAGCACCCAACCCGACCACCGTGGCAAACTGCGTCGACATGCGCTCGTTGGCGTGCTCTGCCATGACATGGGCGATTTCATGGCCGATCACCGCGCCAGCTGGTGCTGATTCTCGGCAACCCGAAGCAGACCGGTGTAGACACCCATCTTGCCACCCGGCAGGGCGAAAGCATTCACCGCCTCACTGTCAAAGACAGTGACCTCCCAGCCGTTATCCGCGTATTCCGGCGGGACATGCGGGACAATGGCATCGGTGACGCACTGCACGTAATCCACCACCGGGCCGGTGGTGATGGTGGGCTCATCGCTGCGCATCTGTTCATAGGCCTCAACGCCCATGCTGCGCATCTGCGCATCCGGGAAGAACTGCAGTTGTGACCGGCCGGTCGGTGAGGTGGCACAGGCGCTGAGGAGCGGCAGGACAAGTGCGATGATCAGCCACCGCGACCACCATGGGCTGCAATGCCGTCTTGTTTCAGTCACGCTCAGGCTTGTCTTCGTCATCATTGTCATTCTGCGGAAAATCCACCGGCGCATCGATCTTCGGCGGCCCGGCCTTCTTCTGCGCCATGATCTGCCAGGTGATGTGCCACATGCCCATGGCGAGCCCGAACAGCCCCAGAAAGGCAATCGGCGCCGAGGAGATGAACGGTGTGCTGAACAAAAGCCACAGCCCTGCCCCGACGGCAAACCAGCGCCCGGCGAAAACGCCACAGTGATCGCGACACCAGCACTGACGATCATGGTCTGATGCGGCGGCCAGCGGGGCCCGTCGCAGATGCCAGAGCGCAAACCAGTAAGCCGCTGCTTTTTCCAGCCAATCTGTCATAGCCGCAGTATGAACCCTTTCACCACTGGGGTCATAGCCCATTATCCGTATAATGGCCGCTTTGCCGTTTTGACCGGAGCCGATGACGAATGTCCGAGCGCATTGAAAAACTGCGTAATGCCCTTGCCGAGCGCATCCTGCTGCTCGACTGCGCCATGGGCACAATGATTCAGGGCTTCGGACTTGAGGAAGCGGATTTCCGCGGTGAGCGCTTTGCCGATCACCCCAAGGATCTCAATGGCAACAACGACTTACTGGTCCTCACCCGCCCAGAGATCATTGAAGACATTCATCGCCAGAATCTCGCCGCCGGTGCGGATATTCTCGAGACCAACACGTTCTCCGCCACCACCATCGCGCAGGCCGACTACGGGCTTGAGCATCTGGCACGCGAGATCAATGTCGAGGCCGCCCGCATTGCCCGTGCCGCCTGTGATGCATTCGAGGCCGAGAATCCGGAGCGCCCCCGTCTGGTCGCCGGCGCCATCGGCCCCACCAACCGCACGGCTTCGATTTCTCCGGATGTGAATGACCCGGGCAAGCGCAATGTCACCTTTGATGAACTGGTCACCGCCTATCGCGAGGCGGCCGAGGGGTTGATTGAAGGCGGCGCCGACCTGCTGCTCATCGAAACCATCTTTGACACGCTGAATGCCAAAGCCGCCATCTACGCGCTCGAGCAGCTGTTTGATGACCGCGGTGAGCGCATGCCGGTCATGATCTCCGGCACCATCACCGATGCCTCGGGGCGCACGCTATCCGGACAGACGACTGAGGCATTCTGGAACTCGGTCCGGCACGCCCGGCCCTTTACCGTGGGCCTTAACTGTGCGCTTGGCGCTGATCTGATGCGCCCGTTCGTCAAGGAAATCAGCCGGGTGGCCGATACCTTCGTCACGGTCTACCCCAACGCGGGCCTGCCCAACGAGTTTGGCGAGTACGATCACTCGGCTGAGTTCATGGCCGGGATCATGCGCGAATTTGCCGAGAGCGGCTTCGTCAACATCATCGGCGGCTGCTGCGGCACCACGCCTGAGCATATTGCCGCTCTGGCAGAAGTCGTGGAGGGCCTTCCACCACGGCCTATCCCAACCCCCGAGCGGGCCATGCGCCTCTCCGGGCTTGAGCCCTGCAATATCGGCGAAGACTCACTCTTTGTGAACATCGGCGAGCGGACCAATGTTACCGGCTCCGCCCGCTTCAAACGTCTGATCCTGGATGAGGATTACGACACCGCGCTCGAAGTCGCCCGCGATCAGGTCGAGGGTGGTGCACAGATTATTGATGTGAACATGGACGAGGGCATGCTCGATGCCACCGCGGCCATGGAAAGCTATCTCAAGCTCGTGGCCTCGGAGCCCGATATCGCCCGCGTGCCAATGATGATCGACTCCTCAAAATGGGAAGCGATCGAGGCCGGGCTCAAATGCATTCAGGGCAAGTCGGTGGTCAACTCCATCTCGCTCAAGGAGGGCGAGA
>PR_CR_10_Liq_3_inCRDRAFT_1000199_pt1 | contig 17346 bp, 16 predicted proteins | sample PRCRCaboRojoPR_2_FD_10240 | JGI IMG/M metagenome (IMG submission 10240)
GTAGCCAGCCGCGATGAAGGCGCCGTCACGGGTCAGAAGGGGTGGCTCGGCGACCAGAGCCGCTTCAAGATGGTCCCCGATCTCTTCAAGCCCGACAAGTCCGGCGCGCGCATGTCCCAGGATGTCGGGCATCTTTTCCGGCAACAGGTCGTGCAACTCACGCGCCGCGGCGATGGAATTCCGGATCGCCGCCATGTCGCGTGGTCCACCCCGGTCAAGCGCGAGGCGCGACAGGGCACGATCCAGGTCATGCACGGATTTCAGAACCTCGCGGACATCCTCGAAGAGCGCCGGCTGCTCATGGGCAAATTCGACACTGTTCAACCTCGACTGCACTGTTTCAAGGGATCGGGACGGGGCGGACAGACGCCGCTCCAGCAGCCGTGCACCGGGCGAGGTGATCGTCTTGTCGACCGCGCCCAACAAGGAGCCGGCCCGCCCCCCTGCCATCGAATTGGTCAATTCCAGTGAGCGCCGGGTGGCGGCGTCGATCTGCATCGCGCCGTCGCGGTACTCCTTGACCGGCGGCCGGAGCAACGGCAGCTTCCCCTTCTGGGTGATCTCCAGATACTCGACCACGGCGGCAAGGGCTGCGATCTCGTGCCGGTCGAAGCTGCCAAATCCGTCAAGTGACTCGACCGAGTAGAGCCTGCACATGCGTGAAAGGCCGTTTGTGCTGTCGAAAGCCGCGCTTCCAAGCACCGTCAACGACGCGCCGGACTCTTCGATGATCTGCCCGAACTCGCTCTCACCGCTTTCCGACAAAAGCACCTCGCGTGGAGCAAGCCGGGCCAGTTCGGGGCCTAGGGCCACTGGCGCGCAGGTCATGACCGACAGGCTGCCCGTTGAAATATCGGCCCAAGCCAAAGCCGATTGCCCACGCACCTGGGCATAAGCGGCGAGGAAATTATGACGGCGTGCATCGAGCAGGCTTTCCTCGGTCAAGGTGCCCGGTGTCACCAGCCGCACGACCTCGCGTTTGACGACAGCCTTCGATCCCCGCTTTTTTGCTTCGGCTGGGTCTTCCATCTGCTCGCAGACCGCGACCCGGAAGCCCTTGCGGATCAGGGTCAACAAGTAGCCTTCGGCGGAATGCACAGGCACGCCGCACATGGGGATGTCTTCACCCAGGTGTTTGCCGCGCTTGGTCAGGGCGATATCCAACGCCTCGGCCGCCGCCACGGCGTCGTCGAAAAACAACTCGTAGAAATCGCCCATCCGATAAAACAACAGGGCATCGGGATGGCCTTCCTTGATCTCCAGGAATTGCGCCATCATCGGTGTGACACTGGCCGATTTGTTGCTCATTCATCCCCCCGGATACCTGCCCGCCGAACCTAACCAGCGGATGTTAGCGACGAAAGTCGAAAAGAGTCCGGTTGCGGGGCCAACCGCCTATCCCTTAAAGCTTCTTGCGCTGAACGGGAGGAACCACATGGCCAAGCACCGCATCACGCGCGAGGAAGCGCTGCAATTCCACATCGAACCCACGCCGGGCAAGTGGGAGGTGCAGGCCACAGTTCCAATGACGACGCAGCGGGACTTGTCGCTGGCCTATTCCCCAGGTGTGGCCGTGCCCTGCGAGGAAATCGCCGCCAACCCGGAAACCGTTTATGACTACACCAACAAGGGCAATCTTGTTGCCGTGATTTCCAACGGCACTGCGGTTTTGGGTCTCGGCAACCTGGGCGCGTCCGGGTCCAAACCGGTGATGGAGGGCAAGTCGGTCCTGTTCAAACGGTTCGCTGATGTGAACTCCATCGATATCGAGCTGGATACCGAAGACCCTGACGAATTCTGCAAGGCCGTGCGCCTGATGGGGCCGACCTTTGGCGGCATCAACCTTGAGGACATCAAGGCGCCCGAGTGTTTCATCATCGAACAGCGTCTCAAGGAAGAGATGGACATTCCCGTCTTCCATGACGACCAGCACGGCACCGCCGTGATATGCGCCGCCGGCCTGATCAACGCGCTGCACCTGTCCGGCAAGAAGATCGAGGATTGCCGCATTGTCCTCAACGGTGCCGGTGCCGCCGGGATCGCCTGTATCGAGCTGCTCAAGGCGATGGGCGCGCGGCATGAAAACTGCGTCGTCTGTGATACCAAAGGCGTGATCTACCAGGGCCGGACCGAGGGCATGAACCAGTGGAAATCGGCCCACGCGATCAAGACCGACCTGCGCAGCCTCGAAGAGGCGATGAAGGGCGCCGACGTTTTCCTGGGCGTGTCGGTCAAGGGCGCCGTGACGCCCGAGATGGTCGAGAGCATGGCGGATAACCCTGTCATCTTCGCCATGGCGAACCCCGACCCGGAAATTACCCCCGAAGAGGCGCAAGCCGTTCGCGTCGATGCCATCGTCGCCACCGGTCGCTCGGACTATCCCAACCAGGTGAACAACGTCCTGGGCTTTCCCTACCTGTTCCGGGCGCACTGGATATTCATGCGCGTGCCATCAACGACGAGATGAAGATTGCCTGCGCCCACGCCCTCGCCCGTCTTGCGCGTGAAGATGTGCCCGACGAGGTCGCTATGGCCTATGGGCGCAAACTGACCTTCGGTCGCGATTATATCATTCCGACGCCCTTTGATCCGCGCCTTATCCACGTGGTGCCACCCGCCGTGGCCCGTGCCGGGATGGAAACGGGTGTGGCCCGGCGACCCATCGTGGACATGGACGGCTACGAGGAATCGCTGAAAACCCGGATGGACCCGACCGCGTCGATCCTGCGCGGGATCAATGCCCGCGCCCGCAAGAACCAGTCCACCGTCGTTTTTGCCGAGGGCGATGACCCGCGCGTGTTGCGCGCCGCCGTGTCGTATCAACGGGGTGGATATGGCCGGGCGCTGGTCGTGGGTCGCGAACAGGACGTGAAACAAAAGCTGGAGGCCGAGGGGCTGGGCGATGCCGTGCGCGAACTGCGCGTGGTGAATGCGGCGAACACCGACTACCTCGATACCTATAAGGATTTCCTCTACGAACGGCTTCAGCGCAAGGGTCATGACCGGCACGACATCCACCGCCTTGCCGCGCGCGATCGGCACGTGTTCTCGGCGCTGATGCTGGCGCATGACCATGCCGATGCCATGGTCACCGGCGCGACCCGCAAATCGGCGCATGTGCTGGAACTGATCAATCATGTTTTCGACGCCAGCCCGCAGGACGGTGCTGTTGGTGTCTCGGCAGTCTTGAACAAGGGGCGGATCGTTCTGATCTCGGATACGCTTGTTCATGAGTGGCCGGATGAGAACGACCTGGCGGTCATCGCCGAGCGCGGCGCCTCGGTTGCGCGCGACCTCGGGTTGGAGCCGCGTGTCGCATTCCTGTCTTTCTCGACCTTCGGCTATCCGGTTTCGGAACGCGCGACCAAGATGCACATGGCCCCCAAGGTCCTGGACGCACGCGGCGTGGATTTCGAATACGAAGGCGAAATGACCGTCGATGTCGCCCTGAACCCCAAGGCGATGGAGCAATATCCGTTTTCGCGCCTGACCGGCCCGGCCAATGTCTTGGTGGTGCCGGCGCGGCACTCCGCCTCGATCTCGGTCAAGCTGATGCAGGAAATGGCCGGGGCGACCGTGATCGGCCCGATCCTGTCGGGGATCGACCGGCCGATCCAGATCTGCTCCACCACCGCAACGGTGAATGACATCCTGAACATGGCCGTTCTGGCGGCCTGCAAGGTCGGCTGATGACCGTCTGGAACCTCGGCTCGATCAACGCGGATTTCATCTATCAGGTGCCGCATCTGCCGAGGCCGGGGGAAACGCTCAGCTCGACCGACCGGCAGGTTTTCCTCGGCGGCAAGGGGACGAACATGTCTGTCGCCGCCGCACGGGCGGGGGCGCATGTTTCTCATATCGGGGCAGTGGGACCGGACGGGCGCTGGGCCGTGGACCGGCTGATGGAATACGGCGTCGATACGCGCCATATCGCCCAGGTCGAGACCGAGACCTGCCAGGCGATGATCTTCGTTGATCCGGATGGTGAGAACATGATCGTGCTCCATCCCGGCGCCAACATGAAGATCCCGCCAGAAATCCTCGAACAGGCTCTGACTCGTGCGGAAACGGGCGATTGGCTGGTCATGCAGAACGAAACCATCCTGCAACCCGAGGCCGCTATCTTGGCCAGCAAGATGGGGTTGAGGGTGGCATATGCGGCGGCGCCGTTCGACGCCGAGAAGGTGCAGGCGGTGCTGGACCATCTCGATCTGCTTTTCCTGAACGCAGTTGAGGCCCAACAACTGGAAGAGGCGACCGGGACATCCCCGGCCAAATTGCCCGTGGAGAACGTGATCGTCACCCAGGGCGGTGATGGAGCCACATGGTTCGGTCCCGATGGACCGGTGCATGTCGCGGCGCTGCAGGTCGAGCCGGTCGATACGACCGGTGCGGGCGACACCTTTACCGGCTATGTTCTGGCGGGGTTGGATCGTGGCATGCCCATGGCGCAGGCCATGGGCCTGGCAAGCACGGCGGCGGCCCTTATGGTCATGCGCCACGGCACCGCCGACGTGATCCCCGACCTGGCAGAGGTTCAGTCCTTTCGCGCCTAGTTCACGAACGGCGCGTCGTTGCCCCAAAGCTGCCGAATGCGGGCATCGCGGCCGCAGGCGTCGCGGTAGAACTTGTATGCCTCTTCCATGGTCTTGATGCCGCGCCGGGTAATCACGCGGTCCTGTCCGCGATAATAGTCCTGGTGGTAATCCTCGGCCTCGTAGAAAGGCCCGGCATCGAGAATGGGCGTTACAATGGGTTGCCCCAACTCGGACTCGGCGGCGGCCTTGGCGGCGACCGCCGCGGCGCGTTCCGCCGGATCAGAGACGAAAATCGCCGTGCGATAGCTTTCGCCNCGATCGCAGAACTGGCCGCCGGCATCGGTTGGGTCGATCGAACGGAAGAACAGATCATAGAGTTGCCGCGCCGAGACGCGGTCGGCGTCGTAGCGGATTTCCACCGCCTCGTAATGGCCGGTCCCGCCCCGGGTCACCTGTTTGTAGGTGGGGTTCGCAACCGTTCCGCCAGTATAGCCCGACACCACCTCCTCGACACCCGCCACCTTTTCGAAATCCGCCTCGACGCACCAGAAGCAGCCGCCCGCCACGGTGAGAACCTGCAGGTCGCGTGCCTGGGCCGAACCGGCATGAACGATCCAGCCCAGCATGATTGCGATCATCAGAACGGCGGTCTTCAAGTTGCGGCTTGGGCGGGTCATGTCGGAAACTCCTTTGATCGCAGCATGCGCAGCCAACGGGCGGCGCCGCAATTCAAGCGCCCGTGAAGTCACGGGGTCGTGACAGAGAGGGCGTTCTGTCATCCGTTCAAATTCAGGCTTGGATTGGGCGCATCGCCCCCCTAGCCTGCCGGAATGGACGAGAAAGTAACCACGCATCAGGCGGAAGACGACGCGCGCAACGATGACATCCTGGTCTGGGTGAACGGGCAGTTGAGGCCGCGCGCCGAGGCCACGGTATCGGTTTTCGATTCCGGCTTCATGCTGGGGGATGGCGTTTGGGAGGGGCTGCGCCTCTATGACGGGCGCTGGGCCTTTCTGGACGAGCATATCGACCGGTTATTCGAGGCGGCCAAGGCCATCGATCTGGATATCGGTATGGGCCGGGATGAGGTGATTTCGGCCCTATTAGAGACGCAAATTGCCAATCACATGACTACGGATGCTCATGCCCGGCTGATGGTGACGCGGGGGGTCAAGAGCCGACCGTTCCAGCACCCTTCGCTTTCGCGGCAGGGGCCCACTATGGTCATCATCATGGAGCATTCCAAGCCCAAGATCCCGCGCCCGATCCGTCTGGCCACGGTGCCGCATATGCGTGGGCTGCCGATGACCCAGGACCCGAAGCTGAACAGCCATTCCAAGCTGAATTGCATCCTGGCCTGTATCGCCGCCGAGAAGGCAGGCGCGGACGAGGCGTTGATGCTGGATGTGCACGGCTTCGTGAACACGACCAATGCCTGCAACTTCTTCATCGTTCGTAAGGGTGAAGTCTGGACCAGCACCGGGGATTACTGCATGAACGGTATCACGCGGGCCAAGGTGATCGAGCTGTGCAAAGCCAATTCGATCCCCGTCTTCGAGCGCAATTTCTCTCTGGTTGATGTCTATGGCGCGGACGAGGCGTTCCTGACCGGGACGTTCGGCGCCCAGACACCCGTGGCCGAAGTTGATGGCCGGATCATAGGAACCGGCGACATGGGCCCGATGACCGAGCGCATCAGAGCTCTCTACAAGGACCTGATCGAGACTGATCAGGCCCAAAACACATGAAATTGGCAGTCTGGAGTGGCCCACGGAACCTTTCGACCGCGATGATGTATGCCTTCGCCAACCGGGCTGACTTTACGGCCGTGGACGAGCCTTTCTATGCGGCCTACCTGGAAAAGACGGGTCTTGCACATCCCATGCGCAACGAGATCCTTGCGTCGCAACCCACAGACCCCGCGCAGGTCGTCGAGGCCCTGACACGCGGCCAGTCGGACGAGACGACGCATCACTATCAGAAGCACATGGCGCAACACATGATCCCGGGAATGCCTCGGGACTGGATCGAGACCGTGACGAACGTGTTCCTGATCCGCCATCCCGCCCGCGTGGTGGCGAGCTTTACGGCGAAATATGATGACCCGACTCTTGCCGATATCGGCTTCGTTCAGCAGGTGGAGCTGTATGAGCAACTTGCCGCACGCGGACAATCGGCGGTTGTTATCGACAGTGCCGATATCCGGCAGAGCCCCGAAAACGCACTCAGGGCCTTGTGTGCCGAGGTCGGCCTGGCGTTCGACCCGGCCATGCTGGCGTGGGATATGGGGCCGAAACCGTGCGATGGGGCATGGGCGCCGCACTGGTATGGATCGGTTCATGCCAGCACAGGATTTGCCGGCGCTGAAGGGCCGTTGCCGAAACTTTCAGGGCCTGCCGCCGCCCTGGCAGAGGCGGCGATGCCCTATTACGAGACATTGTCCGCGGTTGCGTTGCGTCCCTAGGCGTTCACATCCACGACGACCCGGCCTTTGACCTGGCCCTTGAGGATATCGGCGCCAAGCCTTGGCAGATCGGCCAGTGTCGCGGGCTGAACCATTGCCTCGAGCTTGTCCATTGGCAGGTCGCTCGCGATGCGTTGCCAGGCCCGAACCCGGTTTTCATAGGGCTGCATGACGCTGTCGATCCCCAGCAGGTTCACGCCCCGCAGGATGAAGGGGGTAATCAGCGCCCCTTCAATCGCCGCGCCGCCGGCAAGACCGATGGCGGCGACGGACGACCCGTATTGCATCTGCTTGAGCACCCGGCCCAGCATGGCGCCGGCAACCGCATCGACCGCCCCGCCCCAGCGTTCCGCCTCCAGCGGTTTGCGCGTCACCTCGGTCAGCTCGTCGCGGGCCACGATCTCGGAGGCGCCAAGGCCCTTGAGGTAGTCTGCCTGTTCCGGCCGCCCGGTCACGGCGGCAACATCATGGCCCAGCTTCGCAAGGATCGCGGTGGCGACCGACCCGACACCGCCGGCGGCCCCGGTGACGAGGATCGGCCCATCCTTGATGCCTTGGTCCTCAAGCGCCACCACGGCCAGCATCGCGGTCAACCCCGCGGTGCCCACGGCCATGGCCTGCCGGGTGTCCAGTCCCTCGGGCAGCGGCACCAGCCAATCGGCCTTGACGCGGGCCTTTTGGGCATAGCCGCCCCAATGCACTTCACCCACGCGCCAGCCGGTCAGAACGACCTTGTCGCCGGGCTTGTAGCGATCGTCGTCCGAGGACTCGACGGTTCCGGCAAAGTCGATACCCGGGACATGCGGATAGTGCCGGACAAGACCGCCGCCGGGCCCGATGCACAGCCCATCCTTGTAATTCACCGTCGAGTAATCGACCGCGACGGTCACGTCGCCATCGGGCAGCTGGTCTTCGGAGATTTCTTCGACCGCGGCGGCGGTCTTGCCTGTCTCTTCGTCCTTGCGAACGATCAATGCGTGGAACATGAACTCTCCCCTCGGGCTGGTAACTTTGTCGACTCGGTGCGGGTCCAGCATCGAGCTAAAACCGGGCAAGGATCAATCCCTGACTGGCCTATTCGGCATGATGGCAGGCGACGCGGGTATCACCGATATGGCGCATTTCTGGCCGCTCGGTCTTGCAACGCTCTGTCGCCAGCGGGCAGCGCGGATGAAAGGCGCATCCAGGCGGCGGATTGATCGCATCCGGAATCTCGCCCTTGGGTGGGTCGACCTCGCGCCCGAAGGCATCCATCTTGGGAGCCGCGTCGAAAAGCATCTGCGTATATGGATGCTTGGGATCGTTGAACAACTTGTCGCGCGGTGCCTCTTCGACCAACCGGCCCAGGTAGAGCACCCCGATCACGTCGGCCATGTGCTGCACAACGGTCAGGTCATGGCTGATGAACAGGTAGGTCAGGCCGAGGTCTTCGCGCAGGTCGGACATCAGGTTGAGAACCTGGCTTTGGACGGACACGTCAAGCGCCGAGGTCGGTTCGTCACAGACGATGATGCGCGGTTCCGAGGCCAGCGCGCGGGCGATACAGATCCTTTGCCGTTGCCCGCCCGAGAATTCATGCGGGTATTTTCCGGCATCGGCAGCGGACAAACCGACCTGTTCCAGAAGTTTTTCGGCCAGGCCGTTCGTCTTTCCACCCTTGGCCGCGACTGGCTCCTCGATAATGTCCCGCACCCGCCAGCGCGGGTTGAGCGAGGCGAACGGGTCCTGGAAAATCATCTGGATATCGTCGCGCACTGCCTCGATCTTCTTCGCGTCGGTCTCGGTGGCGAGATCCACGCCCTCGATTTCGACCGACCCGGCACTGGGCGGGACCAGACCGACGATGATCTTGCCGATGGTGGATTTGCCCGAGCCGCTTTCCCCGACAAGGGCATAGACGCTGTTTTCCGGAACATCGAAGCTGACATCCGAAACGGCGGTCAGCAGGGCACGGGGCAGGCGTTCGATCACGCGGTTCAACCAGGGCTTCGATACATCGAAGACACGGGTCAGGTCGCGAACGGAGATCAGCGCGCTCATGCGGACACCTCTTGCTTGGCGGTCAGCGGGAACCAGCAGGCCGCGCGCCCGTCGCAGCGGTCAAGCGTTGGCCCCGGTTCCTGCCGGCACTTGTCCTGTGCGAATTCGCAGCGGGGATGAAAGGCACAGCCGGTCGGAAGGGCGCCAAGCCTAGGCATGGAGCCGGGGATCTGCCGCAGCCGTTTGCGCCCCTGGCTGGCAAGCGGGGTCGAGGCCATCAGCCCGGCCGTATACGGGTGCCGCGCCTGGGTCAGAACCTCGCGCACCGGGCCAAGCTCGGCCAGCCGCCCGGCATACATGACGGCCACCCGGTCGGCGGCCTCGGCGATCACGCCCATATCGTGCGTCACCAGCATCACGGCGACGCCACGTTCCCGGCACAACCTCTTCAGCAGGGCAACGATCTGAGCCTGCACGCTCACATCGAGCGCGGTGGTCGGCTCATCCGCGATGACCAGGTCCGGCTCGGCACAAAGCGCCAGAGCGATGACCACGCGTTGCCGCATGCCGCCGGAAAACTCGTGCGGGTAGCTGTTGATGCGCTGGGCGGCAGCGGGAATGCCGACTTCCTCCAGCGCCGCAATTGCGCGTTTTCTGGCCTCGGACTGGCCCACCTTCAGGTGTTCAAGGATGGTTTCGGTCAGCTGATCGCCCACGGTCAGCAACGGGTTGAGCGAGGTCAGCGGATCCTGAAAAATCATCCCCATCTTCTTGCCGCGCAGCTTGCGGATCGCGTCGCGCTTGAGGCCCTGGATGGGTTGACCCGACAGAAGGATTTCCCCCGACACGATCCGGGCGGGACGGTCCAGCAAGCCGATCACGGCATTGCCGGTCATGGACTTGCCGGCGCCGGATTCGCCTACGACGCCAAGGATTTCGCCCGCATGGATGTCATAGCTGACATTGTCCACGGGGCGCAGGACGCCGTGGCGCGTGGGGATTTCCACGACAAGGTCGCGGACGGAAAGAACGGGGGTGTCTGTCATCTCAGCCTCGGGTTCAGCGCGTCGCGCAGCCAGTCGCCCAGCAGGTTGATGGAAAGGGCCAGCGCCAGAAGGGCGAGGGCCGGGAAGAACAGGATCCACCATTCTCCCGAGAACATGAATTCCTGTCCGATGCGGATCAGCGTGCCCAGCGACGGCTTCGTCGGCGGTGCGCCGACACCGAGGAAGGACAGGGTCGCCTCGGCGATGATCGCCAGTGCCAGCGAGATCGTGGCGATGACCAGAACGGGGTTCAGAACGTTGGGCAGGATGTGGCGCAGCATGATCGCGAAGGGCGATCGGCCGATCAGGCGGGCGGCCTGCACGTATTCCTTGCTTTTTTCCACCAACGTCGCACCGCGCACAACGCGGGCGAATTGCACCCAGTCGGAAAGGCCAATGGCCAGGATCAGCACCCAGATCGCCATCTGGTCACGGTATTCCGGTGGAGTGATCCCCTTGGCGATGCCGAAGATCAGCATGGCGACAAGGATCGCAGGAAAGGTCAGCTGCACATCGGCCACCCGCATGATGATCGACTCGACCCAGCCGCCCAGGTATCCGGCCAGAAGGCCGAGCGTCACCCCGATGACCATGGCAAGCATGACGGCGGCGAAGCCCACGAAGAGAGAGATCCGCATTCCATAGAGGATGGTCGAAAACACGTCGCGTCCCTGGTCATCGGTGCCCAGCAGGAAGGTATCGCCAGTAAAGGCATTCGCCTGTCCCGGCGGGGTAAAGCCGTTCATCAGGTTCAGCGTGGCCGGGTTGAACGGATCATGCGGCGCAATCAGCGGGGCCAGCACCGCCGCAAGGATCAGCACCAGCACGACGAAAGAGGAAATGATCGCCACCGGCGCGTGCCGGAAGGACCAGGCGAAATCGCTGTTCCATGCGCGGCGCAGGCGGCTTTGGGGGGCGGGGGCCGGCGTGTCGGACATGCTAGTGTCCTCCTTGCGTGCGGTCCGCGCGCAGGCGCGGATCAATGGCGAAATAGAGCATGTCGACGATCAGGTTGATGCCCACGAACATGACAGAGATCAGCATCAGGTAGGCGGCCATGACAGGAATATCGACGAACTGGATCGCGTTGATGAACAGCAGGCCGACACCAGGCCACTGGAACACGGTTTCGGTGATGATCGCGAAGGCGATGATACTGCCCAGCTGAAGCCCGGTAATGGTGATCACGGGCACCAGCGTGTTCTTGAGCGCGTGCCGGAAATTGATCGCGCGTTCGCGAATGCCGCGGGCGCGGGCGAAGCGGATATAGTCCATTCGCAACACTTCCAGCATCTCGGTTCGGACCAGGCGCATGATAAGGGTCATCTGGTAAAGCCCCAGGGTGATTGCCGGCAGGATCAGGGCTTTCAGGCCGCTTTCGGTCAGGAAACCTGTGGTCCACCAGCCGAGATCCGTCACCTCGCCGCGCCCGAAACTGGGCAGCCAGCCCAGCTCGACCGAGAAGAGATAGATCAACAGAATGCCGATCAGGAAGGTTGGCAGCGACACGCCGATCAGCGAGGCGGTCATGATGATGTTGGCCGACAGGCCGCGCCGGCGAATGGCAGTGAAGATGCCCAGGGCGATGCCCCCGGCCAGGGCCATCAGGCCCGAGACGAAAGCCAGCTCCAGCGTCGCCGGCAGCCGTTCGATCAGGATCTCGGAAACCGGGCGCCCCTGACGATAGCTCAGCCCGAAATTGCCTTGCACCGCCTGTTCGAGGAACCGCCAGTATTGCACGACGAACGGTTGGTCGAGGCCCAACTGTTCCCGCAGCCGCTCGATATCGGCCTGTGTGCGTTCCTGTCCCAGCATGTTGTCGATCGGATCACCGACAAAGCGGAACATCGAAAAGGCGACAAGCCCCACGACGAAAAGCACCAGTATGGACTGCGCCACGCGGCGGATGATGTAGGCAAGCATGTGCTGGGGTCCCCGGAAAAAGCCGCCCCGCGATCCACAGGATGCAGGGCGAAAACGGGCGGCACCCGTGGTGCCGCCCGCCTGTTGGGTCGGATCAGTTCATTTCGAAGAACTTGAACTTCGGGTCGTCCTCGGGGCTGACCTCGATCCCGACGGCGTCGGTCATCCCCCAGTTCAGAACCTGGTGGTGGATCGGCAGGTACAGCGTTTCTTCCTGAACCACGTTCCAGATCGACGCGATCGCCTCGTTACGGGCGTCCAGATCGGTCTCGGAGGCCAGCGAGACGATCATCTCGTCAAGCTCGGGGTTCGAGTAGCCGGTGTTGTTCCAGCTACCACGCTCGTCGCCGCGAGTGTGCACCAGGAAGTTGAAGATGTATTCCGAGTCGTAGGTCGGAACGCCCCAGCCGAGCATGTAGAAGTCGGTCTCGGCATTGGTGATCAGCGGGAAGTGCTGCGCCTTGGGCTTGGCATCGAGGTTCACGGTGATGCCGATCTGCGCCATCATGCCCACGGCCGCCTGGCAGATCGCTTCGTCATTGATGTAGCGATCGTTCGGGCAGTCCAGCTGGATCGAGAAGCCGTCACCGTAACCGGCATCGGCCATCAGGGCCTTGGCGGCTTCGACATCGGTTTCCACCGCGTCCATTTCAGCTGTCCAGCCATTGACGAATGGCGGTGCGATCATGCCGGCGGGCTGGGATTGCCCACGCATGACAACCTGCTGGATGGCCTCGCGGTTGATGGCGATGTTCATCGCTTCGCGCACGCGGGCATCGGCCAGCGGGTTGGCGCCCTCGACGTCGTCATTTGCCAGGTCATCGGCGCCCATGTTCATGCCGAAGAAGATGACGCGGTTCTGGGGCGCGGTCTTGACGACCAGGCCCTCGGTATCGGCGACACGGCCAAGGTCCTGCACCGGAACGTCCTGGATGAAGTCCACCTCGCCCGACAACAGCGCGGCGACGCGGGTCGCGGCGTTCTGGATCGGGGTATAGATGATCTCGGTCACCTCCATGGGGAACTGATCCATGCCCCAGTAGTCTTCGTTCTGGGTCAGGACCGTGCGAACGTCAGGTTCGCGGCTGACCAGCCGATAGGCGCCGGTGCCGTTGGCGTTGGTCGCTGCGAAGGTCTGTTCACCGCCTTCCACGTCCTGCACGTCGACCGCATCGTTCGCTTCGGCCCAGCCCTTGTCCATCATGAACAGGTTGGTCAGGTTCGCCGGAAGGATCGGGTTCGGCCCGTCGGTGACCATCTCGACGGTGTAGTCGTCCACCGCGCGCACCTCGATGACCGAGGACAGCAGCTCCTTCATGTTGGAATTCTCGGATTTCGCCCGGTTGATCGAGAACACCACGTCCTCGGCGGTGAAGTCCGCGCCGTCATGATATTTCACGCCTTCGCGCAGCTCGAACACCCATACGCTGGGATCGTCGGCGCTGGGCGCCCAGGAGGTCGCCAGCGCGGCCTGCGGCGCGCCGGTCATGTCGCGGATGATCAGCGGTTCGTAAATCTGGTGGGCCAGCGTGTGAGTCGGCCCTTCGTTCTGGGCATGGGGGTCGAGCGTAAGGGAATCGCCCGCCCGCGCCCAGCGCAGGGTTTCGGCCGAGGCGCCGATGGCTGTGGATGCCAAGAGGGCCGCGGTAAGAATACCGGTTTGGAATTTCATGTTTTACTCCCTGGTTTGATTGAGCGGCGGCCTTGTTCCGGCCGCGCTGCCATCCCTGACCTTAAGGTGATTTCCGCGGGACAGACAAGCCGCCTGTCCGGGCTGACGTATCGTCAACTTGGTCGCGCCAGTGTTGTGCCCTTCTGTATTGGGCTTTGCCAAAGAATGAGGCCTGTCGCGCAAGCTCGGTCAGACTGGAAAAGTCCCGCCTTGCAACGCGAATCGCATCATGTCGCGCCGTTGAAAATCTGATCCTGATGATCCGCCAAGTAGATTTTCAACCAAGGCGTGAACTGTTCCGGCGTTCTGACCACCTCGGATCGCAACGCATAAAGAGAGATCCAGCGATGTGCCATGACTTCATCTGGATTTGGCCTGACCGCCAGGTCGGTCGTTGCCTGCCCGACGAAGACATCGACGACCTCGTGTTCGATCATGCCACCACCCACATCGGCGCGGTATTCGACCTGCCCCCGATGATCGAGTGCGACCCCTGCAATCCCCAACTCTTCGTCGAGGCGGCGGATTGCGCAGTCGAGGGGCGCTTCGTCCCATTCGGGATGGGTGCAGCAGGTGTTCGCCCACAAGCCGGGCGTGTGATATTTCGATAGCGCCCGGCGTTGGATCAGAACGTTGTCGCCATCCAGAAGGAAGACGGACACGGCCTTGTGCTGCAGCCCTTGCACATGGGCTTGCAGCTTTTCGACCGGGGTCAGCTTTCCATCAATCCAGGCTGGAATCAGGGTCGCCATGCGGTGCCCTGCCCCGTCAGCCTTTCAGCCGGTTGTTTCGGGCCGCGAGCAGTTTCAGCCGCAGCGCGTTCAGTTGGATAAACCCGGCGGCATCTTTCTGGTCATAAGCCCCGGCGTCGTCCTCGAAGGTCACATGCGCCTCGGAATAGAGGCTGTGATCGGACCAGCGGCCGACGCAGGTGGCCGAGCCCTTGTAGAGCTTGAGCCGGACGGTGCCCGTCACGTGTTCCTGGCTGTGGTCGATGGCGGCTTGCAGCATCTCGCGCTCGGGCGAGAACCAGAACCCGTTATAGATCAGTTCCGCATAGCGCGGCATCAGGCTGTCTTTCAGGTGCCCCGCCCCGCTGTCCAGCGTGATCTGTTCCATCCCGCGATGCGCTTCCAGCAGGACGGTGCCGCCGGGGGTTTCATAGATGCCGCGAGACTTCATGCCGACAAAGCGGTTCTCGACGAAGTCCAGCCGCCCGATCCCGTGCTTGCCGCCCAGTTCGTTCAGCTTGGTCAGGATCGTCGCCGGCGACATCGCTTCGCCATTGATGCTGACCGCATCGCCCTTCTCGAACCCGACCTCGATGAATTCGGGGGTATCGGGGGCCTCTTCAGGATGCACGGTGCGCTGGTAGACGTAGTCGGGCGCCATTTCGGCGGGGTCTTCCAGAACCTTGCCTTCGGACGAGGTGTGCAAAAGGTTCGCATCCACGCTGAACGGCGCCTCGCCGCGCTTGTCCTTGGCGATCGGAATCTGGTTCTTCTCGGCGAAGTCCAGCAGCTTGGTCCGGCTGGACAGGTCCCATTCACGCCAAGGCGCGATGACCTTGATGTCAGGGTTCAGCGCATAGGCGGAAAGCTCGAACCGAACCTGGTCGTTGCCCTTGCCGGTTGCCCCGTGGGAGACGGCATCAGCCCCCGTTTCGGCGGCGATCTCGACCAGGCGCTTGGAAATCAGTGGCCGTGCGATGGAGGTGCCCAACAGGTATTGCCCCTCGTAAAGCGCATTGGCGCGGAACATCGGGAAGACGAAGTCGCGCACGAACTCTTCGCGGATGTCCTCGATATAGATGTTCTCGGGCTTGATCCCCAGCATCACGGCCTTTTCGCGGGCCGGTTCCAGTTCTTCGCCCTGCCCCAGGTCGGCGGTGAAGGTTACGACCTCGCAGCCGTATTCCGTTTGCAGCCACTTGAGGATGATCGAGGTATCGAGGCCACCGGAATAGGCCAGAACAACTTTCTTGGGGGCGGACATGAAGCTCTCCGTTCTTGGTCGGCGCGGAGGTATCCGGTTTTTGGTGCAGGGGCAAGCTGACCCGAGCCAAGAAGAAAGGGCCGCGCCAATCGGCACGGCCCTTCATGTTCGGAAAGGCTATCCGCTTCAGCGCTGGCAGCCAGCCTCGAAATACGCGAGCGCTTCCTCGGAAAGTTCGCGGCCGCGCGTAGCCACCGTCAGAGCCTCGCTCTCAGCCGAGATTGCGTCCGAGTAGGCATCCAGACCATCATACTGGCTCTGTGCCGTGGCGTTTTGGGCCTGAAGCGTCGAAATCTGACCGTTCAGAGTGTCGATCGTTGTCTGGTCGGTCGCCGTGGCCAGTTCGGCTTCGAGAGCGGTAATCGTGGCATTGTTGGCGTCGATCAGGTCGACGATGGCGACCATCGTGGCCGCAATTTCGGTCTCGCTGAGGTCACGATATTCCTCGGGCAGAGTCTCTGCGATCGCGTCGGCTTCGGCCTTGGCCACGTAGAACGTGTTGATCTGGCCGACATTGCTGTCAGGCGATGCGTTGGCCATGGCATTGCCATTGGCGCACATGGCGTTCAGGTTGCGCAGCTCGCTGGCGATGGCGCCACGACCGTTGTTGCCACGTGCGTCGCGCATTTCAGAGCCGCGGCCGTTGTTTGACCGGTCCTTGTCCCGGCCATTGCCATTGCCGTTTCCATTCCCGTTGCCTTTGCCGTTCCCCTGCGCCTCGGCCCCGTCGGCAGTCGCGACGAGGAGAGTCGCGGAAAACGCGCTCAGCGAAAGTGCCGAGCTCAGTGTGGCGGCGATGAGTGTCTTGGCTGTCGTCATAGCTCAGGATCCCTTGTGTCAGAGCAGATTGGCCACACAGTCACACTCGACTGTGTCAAGGTTAAGGCGATTTCTAGGCGAGACGCCTGGACGGCGGGTCGCCGCTCAGCGGAGTTTTGCCACGAAGGCCGCATCGCCTGCATTCGCCAGCAGCGACGGGGCATGCTGTGCTGGAACCCAGACGGCCTCGTGTCCCGATTCAGACGGCGGGCCGATGCGCAGTGCTGGCTGCGCGATGTAGATCGCACAGATCTTCTCGGCCCAGAGGTCATATTCGGGCATGTAGGTGAAACGCCGGAACGCCCCCAGCCGGCGGGGGGCAGTCATGGTCCAGCCGGTTTCCTCCAGGACTTCGCGGTGCAGTGCCGGAAGGACGTGTTCGCCGGGGTCGATACCGCCGCCGGGCAGTTGCAGTTCGGGCGGATCGCCGTCCTGCAGGGTCAGCAACAGATCGTCGCCGCGCGGAAGGATCACGTAGGCCCCCGGACGGGGCGTGTAGCGCATATCTGCCTTGTAACTCTCGCCGTAGCGCGGGATCACGGTATTGGCCCTTGTCTTGTCGCCCCTATATGGACGCGGTATGCCAATCCCCGACAGGTTAGGAAACCCCATGACACTCGGCTCCAAAATCGCGTGGGACGATACCGTTCTGCCCTTCCAGCTCGACCGGTCCGACGTGCGNGGTCGGGTNGCCCGGCTTGANGGTGTTCTGGATCGCGTCCTCGAACAGCATGANTACCCGCCAGTCATCGAGTCGCTGGTGGCTGAAATGGCGCTNTTGACCGCCCTNATCGGCCAGACGATCAAGCTGCGCTGGAAACTGAGCCTCCAGGTGCGGGGCGATGGGCCGGCGCGTTTGATCGCAACGGATTACTACGCCCCCGCCGCCGAGGGCGAACCGGCCCGGAT
>PR_CR_10_Liq_3_inCRDRAFT_1000204_pt1 | contig 16898 bp, 13 predicted proteins | sample PRCRCaboRojoPR_2_FD_10240 | JGI IMG/M metagenome (IMG submission 10240)
AAATGCGCCTGCCAGCCGCGACGGAGAAACGAAAGTAAACTTCGTTTTTTCCATAAGATCACGATTTGTTTTAAAAAATTAAGTTAAAAAAGGTCGTTAAAATTATTGTCAAACACCTAGTTAAATACACTGTTGTGCATTTTACCGGACATCATCTAATGCTTAGGTCTGTTTTCAAAAATTGGGGTCGTCGTATCTTAAATATCGAAACGCGGATGCGATCTCCGCGGGGTTTTCTTTAAACAACTATAGCCTATCACCCGAAAGCTAATAGGGTATAAGCGCTGTTTAGTGTTTGAGGGCATCTATCCATAGATGACCTGTAAAACTAATTGTCTTTTTGTTTGAGCATGAAGTACAAGGAAAGAAATCAGTTGGTTTACTGATGAGTTCTTGATTCATGGGACTCTTTTATTACTCACAAATGTAAGAAGACAAAACATAAAAACAACTAATAGTAAGATTTTTCACCAAGAAATATCCTGATTTCTTTAGTTTTACTCTCTCCTCTTTCAAATGCAAAAAATTCAAATACAAATATAAAGCTTTCAGTAGAAATTTATATACCCTAAATTGGGTAAATCTCAAATCAATGCGTTATCGTGGGCCGCTTTGATCAGTCCTGCTGTATTTGTAACCCCTAGTTTACGCATAATATTCTTTCTGTGCACCCCTACCGTTTGATCACTTATGAAAAGCCTTTTGCCAATTTCCTTATTGCTGTGCGCTTCTGCAATCAGGTGCAGAATTTCCAGCTCTCTCTTGGTAAGCAGGTGTTGGCTAACATACTGATCTGAACGCTCATACGATATACCTATGGGCTTAAATCGTTTACGCCGCCCGGTTTCATTAAGGTATACGCCACTCCCGAAATAGGTTTCTTTTTTTTGAAGGGCTGATAAAGCCTTTTTCAATTCTCCCGGCGGCCTGCTTTTAAGCAGATAGGCGTCTGCGCCCGCCTTAAATGCCGTACGGATCAACCTGGGTTGATCATACATGGTCAAAACTAAAATTTGTATCTTAACACCTTCTTTTCTCAAGCGCTTGATCACTTCAGGACCATCCATCTCTGGCATATTCATGTCTATAAGTAGAAGGTCCGGGTTTCTCTGTTTTACTTTTTGATAGGCCTCAACTCCATTCATCGCCACATCAACGACTTCAAGAGTACTAAATGCCTCTTGCCGAAGTATACACTTTAAACCCTCCAGAAAGATAGGGTGGTCATCGGCTATGAGTGTCTTAATCCTCATCATAGCATTTTTTAGAGCCCAAAGCGGGTTTTGTGCCGTCTCCAGACTCACTGTTCATGGGAAATTTACCAGCTTCTACCTCAATAGCAATGCTGCACATTTAGGTGCCGCAGGTAGTTCTTGTTTATCAAGATTACTCAAAGGGGGACTTATAAACAGGCTGTAGAACAATGTTTACAGAAAGCAGATGTTGAATAGAGGTTATGAACACAAATTTTGTATGCCCCTGAATAATCTTTTCCGCCAGCTCTGCATCACGTCCTCACCTTCGTAGCTCAGGCTACGAGGTTCCGGGCGCTCTTTGATCTGACAAAAAATCTTGATTAATTGTCTATACAAAACCTGTATTCATAACCTCTATTTTGAAGCCCCGAAGCGGGTAATTACTACGTTATCTTACATAGTAGCAGCAAAGACCCTATGCAGCTAAGCAGATGGGAGCTATAAATTAGGGAGTTTCAGGGAAACCTGTGCACATATAGGAGGCCGGGCATTCACTAGAGTGTCCGGTATTTTTTGGGGATACAAGCATTTTCGAAGTATTGAAATAACTTCAACTGGGACATCTCAAATGTAACGGATATGGATAACATGTTTTGGGATAAGACTATTTTTAATCAGGAAATCGGTAGCTAGGACATCTCCAATGTGCGGAGTGTGTTTGGAATGTTTGATTCCAGCATTATGATATAGGCGGACTCTCTGTTACCTGCCAGGAAATTGTGTGCAAGCGGGTCTTGCGTCTATGGGGTGACTTCACAGGCTGGTGTATAGGCTGTTTAAGCAGTAAACAGGCTTGTACTGCACAGGTACAAGAGCAATGCCCCTGTGGTGCCATCTGGCACTATGCATAGGGGCATTGCTGTTATTGACTATTACTTCGTAGGGCGATAGTCGTTCCAACTGGAAGCCCCTATTGCACCGTATATTAAGTCAGTATGTATACTGCAAAGTTTTTTTGGTAACATTGAGGAAATGTAGTAGAATGAGGATCGGCCTGACCGGGGCACTGCTCCCGGTCAGGCCAATCTTTAGCCGGTTTAATCGTTTTCCCAGAAGAATACTACAGTATTACCATTGCCATCTTTGTTAACGATATCCTGAATGGAGAAGGTGTCATTGCCTACCTGAGTATGTACTCCAAATGCTTTAGCTTTCCAGAACTGCACCGTCAGGTCAACATAAGGGTCAATATCAGATAGATTGATAACATCGCCCCATACCTGATGGTTATCACCCTGGGTTTGGATAATTTGGGATTTTATGGATCCGGATCCATCTGAGGTATGGTAAAATACCTCAATACCTTTCCACCAGGTTACGTTATCGTTGGTTTTGAGTGAGAACTGAATGGTCTTGTCGGTTCTGGCTACTTTATTGAGAGAAATCAGGTTGTTATTGTCTACAGTATAGCTTTCCTGCAAGTGTTCTACCTGAGGAAGCGGCTTAGTATTGCCCTTGTAATAGGTTCCTGCGGGGTACGTTGGGCCTGCATATTTAGCCCAGTATACATCATGATTGCTGGCCGTATCTCCCGGCGGGTACCAGATGAGTTTAAAGGTATTGCCGTCTAATGAGATGTGCCCTGCTTTAGCAGTATAAAGGTAGCCTTCGCTTTCGACTACATAGGACCATTCCCGGTTTTTGCTCCAGGTTTGAATTGGAACTGGCAGACCAAGCCCCATATGTACCAAAGAATAGAGGTGGCTAACCTTTTGCCGGTCTTCCTTTTCTAAATCCTTGATAAGCTTAAATCCTTTTTCCTCTAACTTCTTTACGTCCTTAGCTATTTTATTCAGGGCCTTTAGCTCGCAAGCCATGTCGTCAGTGGGCGGATCCTCTGACTCGTAATCAATAGGATGGTCGTCGTCGTCAGGAGAAAGAACCTTTGCATAGAGCTGTTCTGCCGGACCTTTAATGAACTGGTACTGGCTGCGAAGTTCTTTGAAGGTTTCCTTCATAGGGTCAGGGATTTTAGCCTTGATATTCTTATAAAGGCTTTTAGCTTTAGCAATGGCTTTTTTTGCGGTGGTTAAGTTTTTCGTAGCACTTGAAGAATTGGAGTTGCAATCATCTTCGTCCTCATCTTCGTCTTCGTCATTAGAATTATCTCCATCCTCATCCTGGTCGTCACTACTATCGTCCTGGTTATCAGAACTATCATCACCACTGTCTGTATCTTCATCGCCATCAGGATCGCTGCCATCACCGCTATCTGTTCCGGAATCATCATCCGCTGCCTGATCAGCGCCATCGGCTGCATCATCTGCTAAGTCTTCCGTCTGCCCTTCCATTTGTGTAAGAGCTTCGCTGCCCATATCTGCTGCCGCATCACCACTATCTTCTGCCGCGCTGAAGACTTCCGGGAATTCGGTAGCGACTTCCGAGGTGGTTTCGATAGACATTTCGGTAGTTTCTGCTGCAGTTTCAATAGCTTCGGCGGCGTCAACGGCATCAAGACCAGCTTCTGCACCTGTTGTAGCTACTACTTCTGCGATGGCACCCGCTTCCACTTCTGCTCCAGCCCCGGCTGTAACCACGGTAACTACAAGCCCAGCAACAATCATCAGTGCATCTCCAACAAACTGGAATACCTCTTTGAACGTATCCCAGTTACGAATAATATCAGGTGGCGTATAGCTCACCTCTTGCCCCGCATCAAGACCGTCATTATAACAAAGCGCAGGGATGGCGCTTTCAAAACACCCTTCATGGTAAGCGTAGACCCAGATTTTCTCGGTACCTTGGTTAGTGAACGATACAGCTTGTTGGCTGGTCTGTGCCACACTATGGACCGTCAGTATCCAAAAACTGAGGAGCACAAGCAACGTTTTCTTTAAAAGCATATTTGTTATTTTAAATGAGTGAATGAATGACGAACTTGTCCCAGCGTATATATTGGGAAATCGAGATACAAACCCAGATTAAACCGAAGGATATCAGTTTCCTGCCCTCCAGGGTCGGTCCTGCCGTTGTTGACCATAGCGGCACTAAGCCCCAGGCTAAGCGGGCTGTTCTTTAATCCAAGAAAATATCCTGCACCCGGCGAGACAAAGGCTTCCAGGTTGATCTTTTCGGGAAACTGTCCACTTCGGATATCTTCCGCATCCTTGATCAGAAAAGAAAACGGGGCTCCAAGGTCAATGATCTGTAGTAAGAATGTATGGGCATACTTCCCTGTACCCATACTTAGAGCCGGGCCAGCGCAGATACCCATCGCTGTATGGAGGCCTCTCATGTTGCGGTCCGGGTGAAGGCTTGTTTCCAACCCGGAATGCAAGCCTGCATATCCCATCAGAAGGTAGGTCCGCTTGTTCTTTCTAAGGCTGGAAAAACTGGCATGTGGGAGGTAGATTTCCTTCAGGACCTTCTGGAAGCTATCCAAATCATCCTGGACTGCAAGATTCCCTAGTAGAAGCAAAAGCGGATGATTGTAAAGAGCTAATTCTTCTGCAATATTCATCAGTGCTTTATGCTGAGCTGACTTCGATTTGTTATGGTATCTGAGGTTGGCAATCGCAGACAGAATTTGCTCAGCGTCAAGAGCATCCTCAACGGACAAAAAGCACCCTCTTAGATCAAGGAAAGTTTGGATAAAATCCTGGAGTAGTTCAGGTCGCCGTATATTCCAATTTGCCCGCCGGGTATTTCTAACGAATCTATGGTAACTGATCATACCCTGAACATAGTTATCCGGGAGATTATCCATTATCTCAGAAGGTGCGGAAAGCCCGGGGGCATATAGCCCTGCCCACCAATGGCAAAGCCGGGCTACTCTGCCACTCTCCTGCAACCGTTTGATTGTGATAGGATGGAGGGGCTGATTGGCACTTACTCCGAAAGCCTCATTCAGAAATGAAAGCCAGCTATTGACCGGAAAAGAGGTCTCATCGTTATCTCCAGGAAAAACCGGAGGATCAATATGCCCTTGCCAGTAACGGTCTAACCAATACTCCCCTTCCTCAATGATCCGAGTACTTTGACTACTAAGCCGGCCTGTCTGTTGCAAGGCATAAGGAAAACGAGCGTCAAGTTGCTGATAATCGACTGCAAGAGCCGCCTTGAAATGCTGTAGAGCTACTGATGCCGGCATACCTGTTGAGTAGTTGAGTATTTGCCGGCTCACATTTGGGAATAAGATATGAACAAGAGTGTCAGTTTCCTGCAGCTGCTGCAACTCTGTTTTTATCATTCCAACAGCAGATTCTATGGCTTCTTCCTCAATTGCGTTAATCAGCAGCTCGTCGGTCACTTGCAGCCAAAACGGCTTGGGGGAATTTAATTGCTGGCGAGCGGGCATCCTCGGCTCGTCAGGCAATTCCATTACTCTGGTTAATCTCAGCGATACAGAGTCTGATAGGGGAGGAGAAATCATAGTTTGCAGTGTATCGAGCGAGATCCATTCTTTGATGTCCCGGTACTGCTCTGACATCCGAGTACTATCATACAGTTGTTGCTCTATAGTGGCACGGAGCATATCTTGTATCTTATCTACGGGGAGATCGCTGCAAGCACCTGTGGAAAGGCAGGCTTCCCAACTTTCGATAACAGGCCTGTAAGTCTCGCCAAGTACAGACAGGAGGCTTTCTTCCTGAGTGTTTTCCCAAATGAGTAATTGCTCAAGGGGAGAGGTCGTTCCCTCCTGCGCAGTTAAAGGGCAGGCCCCAACGATAATCAACAGGAGGCTAAACCCTTTTATTAGTCTTTTCATATGTTGGATGATTAGAAAAAAATAGGCCATCAGCGAAATGTGCCGCCACTGAAGTGGATAGGATTATACGCTCAGAAGTCTTTTGTCATTTCTGCTCTGGCACTTCCAATATGCGCTGAGTTGAGTTAGGTTTTGATGCGATCCACTGAAAAAGTAAGAAGAAATAAACCAGACATATTTGTTTAATACGCTGATTATCATTTTTTTACAACGTGTTCTTTGCAGGCTTTTTTAAATCAGCAAATACTTGTATTTTAGCTTCTAAGAAGCAAGCACAACAGAGCAGCACGCCATAAATATTCTATAATCTGCCCCGGAAGGGGCTCCGGTTTGAATAAGAATGAGTAAAATAATTATTGCTGCAACTCTGGTTTGCTTATCTCTCTCCCTGATGGCAGAATGTCCGCAAGTTATAAATGCTTTACCTCCTGATTTTTCCGCAGGACGGTTGATTTCCCATATCGTACAGATGGATGCGGAAGGCAGCCCGGACGTGGACTGCCTCGCTGCACATTACAATAAGCAATATGTAGTACCTGCACCCTTTTCGCTGAATGCACAATACTATTATAATCATCGGGCCAATCATTTTCTGAGAAGGAGCGCTTATGACTCTGCCTTTCACTACACCCGTTTAGCATTAAAGTGTGACTCCATACTTTCTGATTCCTTCTATCTGGCAACAGACCTTGGCCTGCTGGCGAACATTCATTTGATGAAGGGAGAGTTTGATAAGTCGATTAATTATTATGAACAATCCTTAAGTGTTCTAAATCCGAGAAAGCACCCGGCAAATGCACTTTCGCTATTGTCGAATCTGGGAGTAGCCTATTTAAAAACAGATTACTACGAAACAGCGATGCAGTACTTCAGGCAAGCTTTGGAGTATGGGCAATATGCAGATACGCCTTATGGAAGAAGAAGCAGGCACGTTACCCTTCTTAACATTGGAATTATTCATAAAAAGCAGGAAGATTTCCCACAAGCTATTCAGGCGTTTCATAGCCTTTTGGATACCGCACGCCTGTATGAATATCCCTACCTTAGTTATCTGGCTCATTTTAATATTGCACAAGTTTATCGCCAAACAGGAAGTGAAAAAAACTTTTTATCTCACCTCGATACAGCCTGGAATGTTGCGATAGAGCATGATTTTAACCAGCATTACCTGCTCACCGAAAGCATTTCCCATGCGCATGAGCAAAAAAACTGGAAGAAGTTTATAGACTATCTGGAAAAATACCGCACCTACTATGAAGAGGACGAGTTGAAATGTGATCCGGAATGGGCTATTTGGAATAGCCGACTTTTGCTGGAATATAATACGGAACCGGCACAAGCCTTATTCTTACTGAGCGAAGGGTTAAACTGTATTGATTTCTACACAGAAGATGCTCTTGATCTGTATGCGCTTCGGTCAGAAGTATTTCAGAAACTGGGTTCTTACAAGAAAGCACTCGAAAACTTAACCAAAAGCAAAGTTATAAGCGATAGTCTGGCTAGAAGAACTAACCTTCGGATTCTGGCTGATGCGACTACTAGCTATCGCGTTGCCGAATATCAGCAAATGCTGGATCAAAAGGAAAAAGAAAAGGCGTGGTTGCGAAAACGGGCAAACTACACCAATGCCCTTGCGCTGGGGCTGGGAGCTGTTTTGCTACTTATATCCTTCCTTTTTTACTTCTATCGCCAAAAAATGCAGTACAAAAAAGAAGCTCTTGAGGCCAGAAGGCGACAACTTGAAACCCTGAACAAGTCCAAGCAGGAAGAACTAGCCCGTCAAAAACAACGTTTGCTCACTCAATCTGTACAGTCCAGCCAGCTGAAAGCTAAAGTCCTGGATGCTTGTGAGCGCTATCGGCGCAATTCAGCTATGCTTACCCGAAAAGTAGAAATGGCCTTTAACGAACAGCCTGTTTGGGAAAACTTTCTCTTGGATTTTAACCAGAATTACCCTGGCTTTATTGACCGTATCCTTCAGGAATATCCAGATACATCCAAGCGGCAGTTGCAGTATGTAGTACTTATAGCCTTGGGCTTTAGTAATCAGGAAATTAGTGATATGTTATTCGTAACGCCCGGTGGAGTGGAAAAAGCTAAATCCCGTTTAGCAAGGCAATTCCAAATCAATGATAAGAGGAGGCTTTCACAGGAAATAATGAACTTGTTTTTTAGATCAAGGCAGGAGCAATAGCAGGCTGTAACAGCCCCCTAAATACTCTGACAAAAGTCTAAAAACTTTTTTAGAGATTTAGATATACAATACTCAGAATATACCCCCGGGCAGGTATTGGCAGGCTTTATTTTGATGCACTTCTGCCTTTCCTATGCCTTCATATTTGGCTTGATCGGTTCTCATTTTTCCGATGAGGCCCATTTTTAAAATCTGGATGCCAACGGGTACCTGCCGCACAGCTGGTCCATCCATCAGTTAATGACTTCCGTTGATTATCATGCCAAAAGCCTCTGGGCCAATCTTGTTTTTGGCGGATTCAATGCACACGCCGCCCATCACCTTTTTCCCAGCGTCAGCCCAATCCATTATCCGGCTATTTTTAGAATAATCGAGGAGGCTTGTCATGAGTACAACATCCCTTATAAAAACCTCTCTATGGGGCAAGCCATTCGCGCTCATTTTCGCTATCTGAAAAAAATGGGAATGCTTAAACGTTTTCTGACACTTTCTTGAAAATTGTACTTTTGGACGTGTTCATTCGGATATGCAGAAAAAGTAAGTCTTCTAAAATGGTTTAAGGCCTCTTATCTGCAGATTGCAGTGTATCTTTCACCTCTATATGGACACCGTAGTATTTGCCTGAACCTGAGTCCGATGTCTAAAACGCTAATTTTATTGTAAAAGCCAGCAGTTGGAGATCATGAAAAACCACTTTGAAGATTTTATCCACCGAAGAGTAAAAAAACCTAGCAGTCAAGAGGTTCAAGAAATTTTATCCATTTTCTTTGAGAAAAAACTCGACAAAGGAGCAATATTCAAAGAGGGGTATACGGTCATAAAAAAACTAGGATTTCTTGTAAATGGTAGCGCCAGAACTTATTTCACCAACGACAAGGGTGATGAAATCACGGATGAGATCGTTCAGAAAAATAATTTTCTTTCAGACATTATAAGTGTCAGGACTGGCAAAAAGTCCCCGATTGTTATCGAAATCTTAGAGCAATCTACCGTCCTCGTCGCAAATATGGACCGTGTATGGGATTTGCTTGATCGCAATGTGACATTTAATATTTTGATTAGAGAATACATTGGGGATCGGGCAATGGTACTGCTTAAAAGGCACTTTATGTTTCTCAATGGCACAGCCAAAGAGCGATATCAATACATTTTGGAAACCAATCCCGAAATACTCCAGAAATTTCCACTCAAATATGTAGCCTCTATGATCGGGGTGACCCCAACTCAGCTTAGCAGGATCAGAAAAGAAAAATAGTAAGCTCGCAGGTTTTTTCAACAAATGTAAAAGGATAGCGGATGTAGGAATGTGAAATTTGTGCCATCAAACAACAACATTTCACGTCATGATCAATCTTTCTACACTCAAAACCCTAGCTGCATCCTTTATCTTACTTTTTGCTGCTAATACGGTTTTTTCCCAATCAGCCCAGACGGAACTAGAAATTATCCAGGAGGCCTTCGGTCTGGATAAGAAGGTAGCGGTCGCCAATTTTATGGAATTAGGCGATGCTGCTGAAAGTTTCTGGAACATTTATGATGAATACGAAGCAGAGCGCAAGGAGCTTGGAAAAATGCGGCTCAAAATTATAGCCGATTACGCTAAAAGTTACCCTACTATTTCTGACGAGCAGATTCTGGAGCTTTTCAAGAGGACGGAAGCCTTTAAAAAATCATTTGGCAAGCTTCAGAAAACCTATTTCAATCGAATGAGGAAAGAAGTGGGCACAAGCAAAGCTGCTCAGTTCTGGCAGTTGGAAAACTACTTTAATGCAATGATACAGGCGGAGATTTATACTCAGATACCATTTATCGGTGAAAATCTGGATGATAATTAATCCAGGTAAGTAATTAGGTACAGGAGTATTCCGATCTACTAATCAAAAATCGAACATAACATGAAACTAAATAAAAAAGCTATCTATGTTCTGTCGGCGTTTGGGGTGTTCATAATATTGTTTTTCATTTTCCTGCCAGCCATTCTTCATTCATTGGGGCTTCACCCTGAGTATGACGGGAAACAATACGATTTAAAAGGCAAAAAAGCCCTCATCGTAACCACTAGTCACGGAGTTTTGAACAAGCCGGGAGAAACAGAAGGCAAAAAGACAGGTGTGTTCGCCTCAGAAATGACTATCCCATACTACGAATTTTTGGATGCTAATATGGAAGTGGATGTAGCTAGCATCAAAGGTGGAGAAATACCAATAGACCCTCAATCCTTCTATTATTTTCTCAAGTCGCCTCAAGACAAGAGATACTTAGAAGACGAGGTATTTCAGCAAAAGGTGAAAAATTCAATTCCTGTAGATCAGGTGGATTTTAATGACTATGAAATCGTTTTCTTCGCCGGTGGATGGGGAGCTGCCTATGATATGGCATCTGAAATGATGGGAGAGAAAGTGTCAGACGCCTACTACAATTCTGATGTCCTCTTTGGTAGTGTGTGCCACGGCGCACTTGCTTTTACAGAGGCTAAAGATTCTACCGGGAATTATTTAGTGGCAGGCAGAACCATGACAGGTGTAACACAAAAGCAATTAAAGCAATTTGGTATTGAGTATACTCCTAAACACCCGCAGGAGGAATTAGAAAAAGCTGGAGCTGATTACAAGGCCAATCATAAATGGTTGGATCCGTTAGCTACGATTACGGTCATTGATCAAGAAGAGCGATTTATTACGGGGCAGAATCAAAATTCAAGTCACGAAACTGCTCAATTAATCATGAAAACATTAAATGAAAAACCAAGATGAACACTTATATTTTGAGGCTGCTCCTATTCACTTTTTTGATTACTGCAGGGTTAACTTTTGCTTACAGTCAAAGCGACTCTGTTAAAGCTAATCCAAATATCGTATTAATTTTGGTTGATGACTCCGGCTTGATGGATTTTGGCGCTTTTGGCGGAGAAGCCCGCACACCCAACATCGATCGATTGGCTCAGGACGGATTTATGTTTACCAATATGCATGCGTCTCCGGTCTGTGCCCCATCCAGAGCCATGTTGATCACCGGTACAGACAGCCACTTAGCAGGGGTTGCGAATTTGCCGGAAATGCTTCCGGATGAGTACCAGACTAAACCCGGTTACAGAGGAGAACTTAATGACAAGGTGCAAACCATTGCAACGCGTTTAAAGGAAGCAAATTACAATACCTATGCGACTGGTAAGTGGCATTTGGGCCATGATGAAAATACGCTGCCGACGGCAAGAGGGTTCGATCGGTCCTATATCCTGGGCGGTTCCGGTGCCAGCAACTATGATAGCCGGGGCTATCTTCCCCAAAAGCCGGTTGCCCATTGGTATGCGGATGGAGAGGAAGTAGAACTTCCTGAAGATTTTTATTCCTCAAAGACCTATATCGATAAGACCATCTTATTTCACGAAGAAGAGCAGGATAAGGATGACCCTTTCTTTGCCTACATAGCATTCCAGGCCATTCACACGCCCGTACAGGCGCCGCGTGAATTTGTAGAGCACTATATGGAGATCTACGAGCAAGGCTGGGACAAAATGCGCCAAAAACGGTTTGAAAAAGCCAAACAAATGGGGCTTATCCCTGCGAGTGCGCAGCTCAATGATAAGGATATTCCGGTTGCCAAAAAGTGGGACGCCTTAAGCGCAAAAGAGCAGAAACAATACGCCACTAGTATGGCCGTAACTGCCGGTATGCTAGAGGCAATGGATTATCACATTGGACGATATATTGAATACCTATCAAAGGAAGGGCTTTTAGAAAATACGGTATTCATTGTCACCTCTGATAATGGCCCTGATGGAGGCGACTATAAGGTGGGCGTTCCATGGGCGCTCAAGAACGGGTACCACCGGGATTTTGAGAATAAAGGCGGCAAGGGGTTCTTTGGTTATATGGGCACTGGCTTTGCAAATGCAGTTTCTTCTCCATTCTCCTTTTTTAAATACTACACAGGGGAGGGCGGCATCCGCGTGCCTTTGATTGTAAGTGGAAAGGATATCCCCAAGAATACCTCTTCTAAAGAGTTCTGTTTCTTTACTGATATCGCACCTACCATTTATGATATCGTGGGGATTTCTACCTCAGCCAATGAGGGGTATGCGCCTATTACCGGAAAAAGTTTATTTCCTCATTTAAATGATACAAGCTTGACCGTGTACGGTGAAGATGAGGGGGTAGGTATAGAAGCCGCGAGCAGTTCGGCCTATTTCATGAATGGGTACAAAATTGTTAAAAACAATATTCCGGACGGAGATAATCAATGGCATCTTTATCACATTGAAAGCGACCCCGGAGAAGTAAATGATCTTGCTACCCAGGAACCCATGCTTTTTAATAAAATGCTCACGGCATACAAGAGTTACGAACAAGAAGTCGGGGTGCTCAAAATGCCCGAAGGGTATTCTGCTCAAGGTTTTGTCTCGAAGAAAGCAATCAAATCTATGGCTAAGGAATTCCTGCCCATTATACTGCTGATCGTTGGCTTAATCGCTGCGGTAATCGGTTTGTTGATTTGGCGAAAAAGGAGCAATAAGAAAAGCCCAAAAAATTAAGTTGAGCCTTCAGGCAGGTTGTTTCATGCACAGCAACAACTTCTAATTGTTTCAAAACAATAAAATTAGATATGATGAAAAAAATCATATATTCATTGGTTTTGGTGTTGCTAACCACGACAAGCTGTGGCTCTCTTAAACAAGCTAAGCTACTCCGTTCCTATGAAAATCCAACAGCTAATTCATCGCCTGTGGACACAACAAGTACCAATATTACTGCTAATCGCGACAAAATGGGAAGACAAGCAACTTTACTTTCAGCCTTTTACGGTCTTGATGATGCCTTGCCCCGTCCAGCAAATAAAAGTATTGGTGAAGGGGCTGGTGGAGCAGATGGAATGCCAGTCATCTTTTCACATGAAATTGATCCACGCACCTTGCAGCCTGGTGATTTTAGGATTACCACAGCTTCTGGAAAAATTGGTGAAATCGGTTAGGTAACCCTTGCTCCTGCTGATGATAAAGGCGAGTTTCGGACGGTTTTGTTTGCTGGTCACTATGGCAGTATCAAAGATCAGCCGGTCAAATTTGAAGTTATCGGTAACGTGCTTTCTATTGATGGAAAGTTGAACTTTAAAGGAACGAGCATTGATGTCACCCCTCTAGAAGATGGCCCAACAATGGTTTGGGCGGAAGTTGTTCCCAAAGAAGATTGGGATTTGGGCAAAAAAGCAACAGAACTGGTTTGGGGCGGTAGCAGTGGTGCTCCCGAAGGCACCAAGCAAGTAGTCCGAGTAACTTGGGCTGGAGGGGTCACCAAGCCGGGTGGCGAAGAAATTAACGATGTGGAACGACTGCTATACAGAGTTACTGTTCAGCAAGAGGATGGTAGCAAAATTGAGGTAACTCCCTTCGCTATTGCCGATTTAGGGGATGGAGATAACAACCACGAACTTTGTCTGAATGTAACTGGTACACCGCTATCCGTTTACTTTCCAGCAGGCTATCTTACAGATCCTAGGGAAGACCTAAATCCAGCAAAAACGATAGATATACCAAGTCATAAGTAATCAGTTGAGTAAGAGCGTGTTGGGATTTTGGTCTTCTAGTCGAAAACTAGCAATTTTTTGATTAGACGAGACCCGAAAACCGGAGTTTAGCCAAAGCTAAATGCCCCGACAGCGGTCGGGGTTCGGGGCGAAGTATAACCGAAAAAGTGTCCCGCTGACTTAGCGGGACAGACCGATTACTAAAGTCCCAATAAGCTCTAAATAAAGTTGAATGAAAAAATCGCTTTTGCTTCTGCTATGTTGAGCTACTTCCGTTGCTTACAGTCAATCCGACGAAGCACGCCAAAGGAAGAATGCGATAAGATTTAATATTGTGCCTCCCCTTGTGAGTGCCACAAGTGAAATCTCTTATGAGCGTTTCTTACAACCAAATTTGGGTATTGTCGCAGGAATTGGGGCCAATTTGAGGGGTAATCAATCCTATTTTGTATTAAACTCAGATGCTGACTTAAGTTTTTTAAATCGAGATATTAAAAATCGCTATTTCTTAGCAGAAGTGCGCTGCTATATTGACTTCTGCGATTGTGATCTTGTTCCATCACATGGCTTTTATGCGGGAGGCTTTGTTCGGTATAATAGTGTAGACTTTTCCTCTGATCTGCAATTTGGAAACAACAGCACTAATCTTAATACCAGGATAGAAACAGATTTTAGGTCTCTTAATTTTGGAGCTTTGGTGGGGTAGCAAATCAAACTAAATAATTGGCTCATTGATTTTGAGTTTGGAGGCTTGGGCTATGCCCCCAATTGGATTCGATTTAATTCCAGTAGTACCCTAAGCAATGACGAGCTTGCCAGGTTATCCGATGCTTTAAGCCAAAATTTTGGGATTGCAGGAAATTTCAGGGAAATCGAACTCAATAGCTCCGAAGCAGCAATCAATTTCTGGTACTGGACCTTTCGTTATGCAGTTTCCGTTGGATATCATTTTTGAGACCATCTGTTCAATGCAGGAGGAGTGGAATCCAAGAACAATTCATCTTTTGATATGACAAGCTTATGGAAAACCCAAAAAATACCGTTTTTACAGCAATAGAAATCAATGCCACAACTGAAGAAGTGTGGAGCGTTCTGACGGACTGGAAAAAGTTAAAAGAATGGAGTTCTTCATTTGTTGGGATATCCGTAGACCAACTAGTGAAAGGAGAAAGCTTCAAAGTCTATTTCAAAAATCCACTAAACGGGGAAGTGTTGGAATTTGAACGCGTTTGCACAGAATATGAGGAAGGGAAAAAATTCGGGTGGTCTGGTGAACTTACCTCACATGGATTCATAGATAATCATATCTATACACTGGAACCCACCAAGAGCGGGGCTACCCTGTTCAAACAAGAAGACGGTATTCATGGAAAACATAGCAAGCTTGTAAATTTACTGAGCAAGAAACACATGAAATCCATGTACGAAAAATTCAACATACAGCTCAAAGAGCGTGTGGAGTCGATTTACAGATATACTCGGAACGGATAGGTTTGGGCGTACATCCGACGCACAAGTATGCCGGTACGCACAGGTATGCCGACACGAAGTCGTATTTGGTCTCAAACTGCTTCGTCGTCGGTATAGTCGATTTGTTGATAAATAAGGATCATCTGGAGAATTAACGTTGCAATAAAAAGAAGTTTAGTCCCCATTTTTGCTCTGATTCTTGCAGCTCTACCCAGAAAAGACGGCTATTGATCCCCGGAATGATAACAATCTAGCAACATCATTGAGGTGGTTAGTCGATAGTAACCACACCATACCAGAAATTGCATAGATGAAAAAGAAGCCTGCATACTCATTCTCTGCCTTTTGTCTTTTGGATGTTCCTTGAAAACCCCTCAGGAAGCCCTTAGAGTTGTCACCTATGCAGAATTCGAAAAGTTCGTCAAGGAAACAGGTTTTGTAACTGATGCAGAAAAATTTGGATGGTCGATTGTTCAACAAAACGTCTTTAACTTTACAAGGGTAGAGGGTGCAAATTGGAAGAAACCAAATGGAATAAAAACCCAGGATTAAAGTTCCTTAAAAACTGATAGAGATGGTATTGTGTTCACGGTATAACCCGGCAATCCAAAATCCTGCTTGGTGTTTACAGTATGGAGCACTTTTCGACTTGTTTCTTATTCGGCTGGACAGCTGGAAAAAATAGTTGTTTCATACTTTACAAATCTTAGGTATACGCAGTACGAAGTGGTCTGCGACATCGGCCACTGACGAAGTGTAGCTTGTCAGGACAGGTCGCTGATGAAGTCAAGCTTATCTGGGCAAGCGCAAGCCAATACCCAGCGTAAATGCTGACCCTTCTTAAGTACAGTCTCCGGTGGCCAAGGCCCACAGGTGAGGAGACACGGCCAGGCATTGAGTAGGTTTGCTGTGGCAAACCACTTAATCGTCAGTATAAAATGTTGCAAGCAAGAAAATAGAAATGAGCAGGAAAATATTAATCGGAGATATTCATGGGTGTTTAGCTACTTTTAAAGCATTGCTGGAGCAAATCAATATTCATCGGGAAACGGATAAATTGTTTCTACTTGGAGACTATGTTGACAGAGGCCCGGATTCAAAGGGGGTAATTGACGAAATCATAAGCCTGCAACAGGCAGGGTATGCCGTCCTTCCGATAAGGGGGAATCATGAACAAATGTTGATTGCAGACCATCATGCGGAAACCGTAAAAGGGTGGCATGATATGGCAGACGAAGAACTAAAAAAGAGTTTCGGCATTGAAAATTTGTCTCAACTTCCAATGGAGTATATCAATTTTTGCAAAGCATTGCCTTATTACCACTCAGAGGATGATTTCATCGCTGTGCATGCAGGCTTGGATTTTAGTCAGAAGGACCCGTTGGCAGAAAATAAAGAACTGTTGTGGATAAGAGATTGGTATGATAAGGTTAATTATGACTGGCTTCAAGGAAGAAAAATAATTCATGGCCATACGCCCCTGACACGCCAGGAAATTGAAGAACAGTTCAGTGGTTTTGACGAAAGGCAAATCCTGAATATCGATTGTGGGGTCTATCTTTCAAAAAGTAAAATTCATGGGTTAGGTCATCTGTGTGCGTTCGATATAACGAACAAAAGATTATTCTTCCAGGAGAATATCGAAAAGGATTAGATTTTAATAAAATTAAATCCAGACCGCGCGCGCTCGTGTGCGCGAGTTTGGCTGGTTGAAAAAAATCTGCTATGTTATATAGCATGATAGACACAG
>PR_CR_10_Liq_3_inCRDRAFT_1000206_pt1 | contig 16844 bp, 16 predicted proteins | sample PRCRCaboRojoPR_2_FD_10240 | JGI IMG/M metagenome (IMG submission 10240)
GAAGCGCTCGGTATGCATGTCGCGCGAGTGCGTCGGCGACTGATTATTGGTGCAGCACTGGTGGTTGGTGCCAGTACTGCTGTGGCCGGCACCATTGGTTTTGTCGGGCTGGTGGTGCCTCATCTGCTGCGGCCTTTTGTCGGTGCCATGCCCGGGCGGCTTTTGCCNGCCAGTGCANTNGGCGGAGCGATTATGGTGCTACTGGCCGATATTCTGGTGCGCGTAATTCTGCCCGAGGCNGATCTCAAGCTTGGCGTTCTGACCGCGTTGATTGGTGCGCCGTTATTTCTGCATCTGATCTATCAGACACGAAGGNCGCTGGCATGAGTCTGCTGAGCGTCACGCAGCTTTCGGTATCGCTTGGTGGGCGCTGCGTGATCCGTGATGCGGATCTTGCCATTGGCCCGGGNGAGGTAGTGGGGCTGATCGGGCCGAATGGTGCAGGCAAAACAACGCTGATGCGCGCTATTCTGGGGCTGATCTCTGCCAGTGGTGATAGCTCTCTGGCGGATCTGGGCGAAACCGATCGCGCCAGAGCCGTTGCCTGGATGCCGCAGGAGCGCCATGTCGCCTGGCCGATTAGCGTTGAGGCCCTGGTCGGCCTGGGGCGACTCGCTCACAACCGCTGGCCGCAGCGCCTGGGTCAGGCCGATCATGAGGCTATTCAACAGGCGATGACCCGGATGGGGCTTGCCGGCTTTGAGCAGCGCCCGGCAACAGAGCTCTCTGCCGGTGAGCGCACCCGTGCCCTCATTGCCCGGGCGCTCGCCCAACAGACACCGTTAATAATGGCCGATGAGCCCATCGCAGGCCTCGATCCGGCGCATCAAATGAGCACGATGCAGCGCTTTGCCGAACTGACCGCCGACGGACGCTCCGTACTGCTTTCAATTCATGACCTGGGTCTTGCCGCGCGTTATTGCACGCGGCTGATACTGATCGGTGAGCAGCGCGTCGTCGCTGATGGCAGGCCGGCTGAGGTGCTCACGCAGGATAATCTGGCGCGCATTTTCGGCATTGAGGCGCATCTCTCCGATGGCCCGGACGGGCCGATCTTTCAGCCCTTGCGCGTTCTTGCTAACTAGTTACTTGAGCTAAACGAACTTTTGCTGATTCCGCTATCCTACCGGGCATGAGTATTTCGATCATGACCGCAAACTTAAATGGCATCCGCTCAGCGCAGCGTAAGGGTTTTTTTGACTGGCTGGAGGCGGAACAGCCGGATGTGCTTTGTATTCAGGAGACCAAGGCGCAGCGCGAGCAGCTTGAGGGTGGTCCCTATTTCCCCGAGGGCTATTACGCAGAGTTCGTTGACGCCGAGAAAAAGGGTTACAGCGGCGTGGCGCTCTACAGCCGGCGCGAACCCGATGAGTATATCCGTGGTATCGGTATCCCGGAGATTGATGCCGAGGGTCGTTGGCTGGAGGCGCGTTTTGGCAATTTAAGCGTGATCTCGTTGTACATGCCTTCGGGTAGTTCCGGCGAGCACCGTCAGGCCGTGAAGGATGCGTTTCTTGAACCGTTCATGGAGCGGCTCAAGGCCATGGCCAAAGACGGCCGCGAATACGTGATCTGTGGTGACTGGAATATTGCTCATACCTGGCGGGATCTTAAGAACTGGCGTTCCAATCAGAAAAACTCCGGTTTTCTGCCGCATGAGCGCGAGTGGATGGACCGGCTTTTTGGCGAGGCGGGTTACGTTGATGCGTTTCGTCAGGTGAATGATGAACCGGATCAGTACACCTGGTGGTCATTCCGCGGTCAGGCCTGGGCCAATAACACCGGATGGCGGATCGACTATCACGTCACGACACCGGGAATCGGTGCCAGGGTGCAGAGCGCTTCAGTGCACCGTGCCGATCGATTCTCCGATCACGCTCCGCTTACGATTACCTATGATTGGGATTAGGCGGCTGCCAGCCGCTTGAGGTAATCAATAATATCCGCTGATTCGTAAAGCCATTCGCTGCGGCCATCGGCATATTCCCGGTACAGGCAGGGCACCATGCCTTTGCCGCCCCCTTCAACCAGCTCCTGTTGTCGGCCGGGCTCACGCATGATGTTGCGCGACTCGATGGTCAGCGGCAGGTTCTCGGTGGCCTGTCGCACCATGGAGCAAAAGGGGCAGAGCTCGTGTTCATAGAGCGCGAGCTTGACGGGTTTCTCCAGCGTCTCAGTCATTGCTTGGCATCCAGATATTTCTCGGCATCGAGGGCTGCCATACAGCCACTGCCCGCTGAGGTGATGGCCTGGCGGTAGACATGGTCCATAACGTCGCCGGCGGCAAACACGCCGGGGATGCTGGTGGCCGTGGCGTTGCCCTCAAGTCCGCTTTTCACCCGGATATAGCCGCCTTCCATCTCGAGCTGACCGGTGAAAAGTTCGGTGTTGGGGCGATGGCCGATGGCGATGAAGACCCCGGCGAGTTCAATATCGTCCGTGCTGCCATCGACGGTGCTTTTCAGTCGTGCACCGGTCACGCCGGTCTCATCGCCGAGGACTTCATCCAGGGTGGCGTTCCAGCGAATCGTGATATTGCCGTCTTCGGCGCGCTGTTTGACCTGATCCTGCAGGATCTTCTCACCGCGGAACTGATCGCGCCGATGTACTACGGTGACATGGCGCGCGATATTGGAGAGATACAGGGCTTCTTCGAGCGCGGTGTTGCCACCGCCGATCACAGCGACGTCCTGGCCGCGATAGAAAAACCCGTCGCAGGTGGCACACGCGGAGACGCCCTTGCCCATGAAGGCGGTCTCTGATTCGAGGCCCAGATACATGGCCGAGGCCCCGGTTGCGATAATCAGCGCATCAGCCGTGTACTCGCCGCTGTCACCGATCAGTCTGAACGGCCGGTCGGTGAGCTCGGCGGTGTGAATGTGATCGAAGACGATGTCCGTGCCGAAGCGCTCGGCATGCTGGCGCATGCGCTCCATCAGCTCCGGGCCCTGCAGGCCTGAGACGTCACCCGGCCAGTTATCCACATCTGTTGTGGTCGTCAGCTGACCGCCCATCTCAAGGCCTGTGACCAGTACGGGCTCGAGGTTGGCGCGGGCGGCATAGACGGCGGCGGTGTAACCGGCGGGGCCTGATCCGAGAATCAGTAAGCGGCAGTGGCGGGCATCGGACATTACGGACTCCTAAAGCGTGATCCGCCTATTGTCCTTCGGTCTTGCTGCAGCGTCCACCGCCTCGCGCTAATGAATCCCCTGTCGGCGCATCAGCCAGATGATGAGAAGCACGGCAGGCAGGCCCATCGCCGCGGAGATGATAAAGAACACCGGATAGCTGAGTGCATCCACCACAACGCCGCCGAAGCCGCTTAAAAACTTCCCTGGCAGTGTCATGAGTGAACTGAAAAGCGCGTATTGCGTGGCGGTGTAGGTGGTGTTGGTGAGGCTTGAGAGCCAGGCGATAAACACCGAACCGGCAAGCCCGCCGGAGAGATTGTCGGCGCTGATGGTCAGCACCAGCGCCCAGGTCGCGCCATCCTGTCCTGCCATCCAGGCAAAGAGCAGGTTGGTGCCGGCTGCCAATAAAGCACCGGCAAGTAGCGGGCGTAACAGCCCATAGCGCGCGGCCAGCGCACCACCCAATACCGCACCGATCATGGTCATGGCGAGCCCGTAAGCGCCACTGATATTGGCAATCACGGCCTTGCTGTATCCCAGATCGATATAGAGTGGATTGGCCATGCTCGCCATGGCGATATCGCTGATGCGAAAGCTTGCCACCAACCCGAGGANNACCAGCGCGAACCAGCCAAAGCGCCCGAAGAAATCAGTGAGCGGGCAGACCACCGCGCCAATCAGCCAGGCGCCGGTGGCACGCAGTGGCCCCGGCAGACCCGGGTGGCGCTCGATAAAGGCGATGGCCCTGGGTTCGTTCATGGCATGCAGGCGGTCCTTGCTGACAACAGGTTCGGGCCGCAGCAGCACGGTGACTATCCCAATGCCCATCAGGGCGGCCATCACGAGATAGGCGGTGCTCCAGCTGGTGAATTCCGCCAGATACAGTGCGCCGGTGTAGGAGGCAAGGATCGCAAGGCGGTAACCCATTTGATACGTGGCAGCGAGCGCGCCCTGATATCGATCGATGTCCGATTCAATGCGAAATGCATCAATGGCGACATCCTGTGTTGCCGATGAAAAAGCCACCAGCAGGGCNAAAAGGGCGACCGGCAGAAGACTTGCCTGTGGATTGGTCGCCGACATNCCGAGCAGCCCGANCATGATTCCGATCTGGCCAAGCAGTATCCAGGCCCGACGCCGCCCCAGCCAGCGGGTCAGCCCCGGTAGTGGCATGCGATCGACCACCGGTGACCAGACGAACTTGATGGAGTAGGTAATGCCAATCCAGCTGAAAAAGCCGATGGCCGTGCGGCTGATATCCACCTCTCGCAGCCAGGCGCTGAGGGTGGCAAATACGAGCATAAAGGGCAGTCCGGCGGAGAAGCCGAGAAACAGCATCGTAATGGCGCTGGGCCGGCCATAGACGGTGATGACTTCGCGCCAGCTGCGCTTTGCGGGGAGCTGCTCCATACCGGCATCCTCGGGCATGCAGGCGCTTCGGGCAAGCCTGAGGTTTGCCTGCTCATCGGGCTTTGGTCAGAATGCCGGCATGAGTGAAAACCGCAGCGACGCGCCTTTGCGCGAAGATATTCGGCAGCTCGGTGGGCTGTTGGGCAGTACGATTCATGAGCAGGCCGGTGCGCATGTTTATGAAACCATCGAAGAAATCCGCAGCCTGGCCAAGGACTCCCGAGCCGGTGATGAGGCTGCGGCACGGGCGCTTGAAGAGCGGCTGGGTGCCTTGCCGGATGAGCTGATCGTCCCGGTGGTCCGCGCCTTCTCGCAGTTTCTCAATCTGGCGAATATCGCCGAACAGCACCATCGGGTCCGCCGCAGCCGCGCCTGGCTGCGGGATTCACAGTCCGGGCCGCTGCGTGGTTCGCTGGAGGAATTCTTCAAGCGCATGCAGCCAGAGCTCAACGGTGATGCGCTGCACGCCGCCATTTCTGATCTGGACGTAGAGCTGGTCTTCACCGCGCATCCAACCGAGGTCATGCGCCGATCGTTGCTGCAGAAGTACAACCGCATTGCCGAGCTGCTGGAGCAGGGTGACCGGCTCGACCCCACGCCTGAAGAAATTGAAGAGGTGCATCAGTCACTGCGCCGGGAGATTACAGCGGCCTGGCAGACTGATGAGATCCGGCGGCGTCGGCCGGCTCCCCAGGATGAAGCGCGTTGGGGACTGGCTGTCATCGAACAGACGCTCTGGGATGTGGTTCCGCATTATCTGCGTCGCCTCGACCGGATGTTGCAGCGGCAGACCGGCAAGCCCCTGGCGCTCGACTCAGCCCCCATTCGGTTTGGGTCGTGGATGGGCGGTGATCGTGATGGCAATCCGCGGGTGACCGCGGCGGTCACACGAGAGGTCTGTCTGCTTAATCGCTGGCAGGCCTGCGAGCTCTACACCCAGGAGGTCAATCGGTTAATCGAAGAGCTCTCGTTGCAATGTGCCAGCGATGAACTCAGGGACTGGGTGGGTGATGCCTGGGAGCCCTATCGGACAGCGCTTAAAAGCGTTCGCGACCGCCTGCTTGCCACCCGGCACTGGCTTGAGGCCAGGCTCGCCGGCCGTCGACCGCCTGACAGTTTGATTTACTGGCGCACCGAGGAGCTTCGGGAGCCGCTGATGATCTGCTATCGCTCGCTGCATGAAAGCGGTGCGGGCATGGTCGCGGATGGCCGGCTCAAGGACCTTTTACGTCGGCTTGCAGTCTTTGGTCTGACACTGACCCGGGTCGATATTCGTCAGGAATCCGGCCGGCATACTGATGCGCTCAACGCAATCACCCAGGCTTTGGGTATTGGCAGCTACAGCAGCTGGGATGAGGCGGAGAAACAGGATTTCCTGATTCGTGAGTTGAATAACCCAAGGCCGCTCATTCCTCAGGATTTCACGGCCGATGATGAAATCACCGAGGTGCTGGAAACCTGTCGGGTTATCGCCGAAATGGGCCCGGCCTCACTCGGGGCCTATGTGATCTCAATGGCCTCCAAGCCCTCGGATATTCTCGCCGTCAAGCTGCTGCAGAAAGCCATGGGGGTGACAAGCCCGCTGCGCGTCGTCCCGCTTTTCGAGACCCTCGCCGACCTTGAGGGTGCGCAGGCCTGTCTGCAGCAGCTCTTGAGTCTGCCCTGGTACCGCGAGCATATCGAAGGCGAGCAGGAGATCATGATCGGCTACTCCGATTCCGGCAAAGACGCCTCGCATCTCACAGCCGCCTGGGCGCTTTATCAAACGCAGGAGCAGCTCGTAGAGACCGCCTGCGAGCACGGCATAAAGCTCACGCTCTTCCATGGCCGGGGTGGTTCGATTGGTCGCGGAGGCGGCCCCACGCACGCCGCCATTCTCTCGCAGCCACCGGGTTCGGTCATGGGCCGGTTGCGGGTGACCGAGCAGGGCGAAGTCATCCAGGCCAAATTCGGCCTGCCCGGTATTGCTGAGCGCAATCTCGAGCTCTACACCACCGCGGTTGCCGAGGCCTCGTTATCGCCGCCCAATCCGCCGGAGAGTGGCTGGCGCGAGACCATGGATCGTCTCGCGGAGACGTCCTGCTCGGTGTACCGCGATCTGGTGCGGGAGACGCCGGAATTCATCGATTATTTCCGTCACGCCACGCCCGAACATGAAATCAGCCATCTGGCGATTGGCAGCCGTCCGGCGCGGCGCAAACCCACCAAGGGCATCGCCAGCCTGCGTGCAATCCCGTGGATTTTTGCCTGGACACAGACGCGTATGCTCCTGCCCGCCTGGCTCGGCGCCGGCAGTGCATTGGCAAAAGCCCTTGAGTCGGGGCAGCAGGAAAGTCTGCATCACATGTATGAGGCCTGGCCCTTTTTCCGGGCGTTTATCGATATGCTGGAGATGGTGCTGGCCAAGAGCGATCCGGCGGTCGCTGCCTGGTATGACGCGAGACTGGTGCCGGAGCCGCTGCAGCCCCTGGGGGCAAGGCTACGCGAGCAGTTGGATGAGACCCGTGATGTGGTCCTCACGGTCAGTGGCCATGATAATCCGCTCGACGAAACACCAGTGGTTCAGCGCTCCATCGGACTGCGCAACCCCTATGTCGACCCGCTTAATCTGCTGCAGGTGGAGTTGCTTGACCGCGTTCGTCATGGTCATGAAGAAGATCTGCGCGAGGCATTGATGATTTGTATTAACGGCATTGCGGCCGGGATGCGGAACACCGGATGAGTATCAAGACCTATCAGCGCTCACTGATTGAATTCGCGCTGGAGCGTGAGGTCCTGCGCTTTGGTGAGTTCACGTTAAAGTCGGGGCGAGTCAGTCCGTATTTTTTTAACACCGGTCTTTTCAACACCGGGGAGGCGCTGCGGCGCCTGGGCTCGGCCTATGCCCAACGCGCGGTTGAGGCGGGGCTTGAGTTCGACATGATGTATGGCCCGGCCTATAAGGGCATCCCGTTGGTCTCGGCGGTATCGATGGCGCTCGCCGGTGAGCATGGCATCGACTGTCCCTGGGCCTTCAATCGCAAAGAGGCCAAGGATCACGGCGAAGGCGGAATGATTGTGGGGGCGCCACTCGCCGGGCGGGTGCTGGTGGTGGATGATGTGATTTCTGCAGGCACATCCGTTGCCGAGAGTGTCGCGCTGATCGAGTCGGCCGGGGCAGAGCTTGCCGGCGTGCTGGTCGCACTTGATCGTGAGGAACGCGGTCAGGGTGAGCAGTCGGCCACCCAGGAGGTGGCTGCGCGCCATGGGGTCCCGGTCACCGCCATTCTGACCCTGCATACCCTGATGGATTATCTCGCCGAGCAGCCGGATGGGGCGAGTCGTCTGGAGGCCATGCAGGGCTATCAGGCGCGCTACGGGGTTGCCGCTTCCCCGTGAATGAGGGTGCCGACGCCACCGTCGGTGAAGAGCTCCAGCAGCAGTGCATGTGGGACCCGCCCATCGATAATGGTGGCGGCCGCAACGCCGTTGGCAACGGCTGCCAGTGCGCAGTCGACCTTGGGCAGCATGCCGCCATGAATCGTGCCATCGGTGATCAGTCCGCGCACACGCTCGGCATTGAGACCCGTAAGCAGCTCACCCTTGTCATCAAGAATGCCGGCCGTATTGGTCATGAGAATCAGCTTCTCTGCTTTTAGCGTTTGCGCAAGGTGACCGGCCACCAGGTCGGCATTGATGTTGTAGGAAATACCCTTTTCATCAACGCCGATCGGGGCAATAACCGGAATAAAATCGGCACCATCGAGTAGCTTCATGAGCGCCGGGTCAACGCCGGTGACCTCGCCGACATGGCCGATATCAATGATCTCCGGCGCCTGCTCGGCCGGTCCTGGCTGAGTGAGCGTCATGCGCTCAGCCCTGATCAATCCACCATCCTTGCCGCTCAGTCCGACAGCCCGACCGCCGTGGGTGTTGATGAGGCTGACGATCTCCTTATTCACGAGCCCGCCGAGCACCATCTCCACGACATCCATGGTTTCAGAGTCGGTGACCCGCATGCCCTGGACGAACTCGCTTTTCTTGCCGATGCGCTCGAGCACCGAGCCGATCTGTGGGCCACCGCCATGGACGATCACCGGGTTGATGCCAACGAGTTTCATGAGCACAACATCGCGCGCGAAATCGCGCTTCAGTGCATCATCCACCATGGCATTGCCACCGTATTTCACCACCACGGTCTTGCCGTGAAAGCGGCGAATGTAGGCAGTGCCTCGGTGAGAACCTGTGCGACCTGATTGGGTAATGTTGTCTCGGTTGTCATCATCAATCGGTGTTCTTGTCAGCCCACAAATAAAAAGACCGCACCCGAAGGTGCGGTCCCATAGTCGCGCCCCGGAGCCCGAGGCGCAAGCGCTGCGAGTGGCTCAGCCCTCGGCGCCGGCTGCCCGCGGGTAATCCGGGATGACCGGCAGCGGCGTTTCATCCGTGCTGATCGGCAGCACCGGATACTCCACCTCGGGCTGCTTGCCCGTGAGCGAGCGCAGGAAGGCCGTGACGTTATCGACGTCTTCTTCCGTGAGCAGGCTGTTGAGCTGGGCGTCGTTCATGATGGCAACCGCCTCACGCAGGCTCCAGACGTTGCCCGAGTGGAAGTACGGCGCCGTCAGCTCGACGTTGCGCAGCGACGGGGAACGGAAGACATACTCGTCAGCCGCCGTCTCCGTTACCTGGGCCCGGCCGGTGTCACCCGGAGGCAGAATTTCTGATCCCGGGCGGTTGATCACGCCGAAGGGATAGTAACCCTGGCCACCGACGTTGACGCCGTTGTGGCAGGCCACGCAGCCTTTGTTCAGGAAGGCATCCAGACCGGCAATCTGCTGGTCGGTCAGCGCGTCCTTGTCACCCTTGAGATACTGATCGAAGGGGGAGTCGGGCGTAATCAGCGTTGCCTGATAGACCTCAAGGGCCGCGGCGGTGTTATCAAAGCTCACCGGCTTGTCGGAATCCGGGAACGCCGCTTCAAAGGCATCCACGTATTCCTGCATGCTGTTCAGCGTGGCTTCGACCACCGGCGGCGTGTTGTTCATCTCAACACTGGCCTGAATCGGGCCTTTGGCCTGCTCGGTCAGGTCGGTTGCCCGGCCGTCCCAGAACTGTGCGACGTTGAACACCGCGTTGAAGATGGTCGGGGAGTTACGCGGACCCCGCTGCCAGTCGTGACCGATGGAGCTTGGGATGTTGTCATCGCCACCCATGCCGACGTTATGGCAGGTGTTACAGCTGATGGTCTGACTCGCCGAGAGGCGCGGATCAAAGAAGAGCATCCGGCCGAGGTCAACCTTCTCAGGGGTGATCTCGTTACGCTCGCCGATATGATCGGCCGCTGACTCCGGGATGGGTTCGAATAACAGCTGTGCACGCTCGAGCAGAGCATCGTCTGCCATGGCGACGCTGCTACCGACACCGAGCACAACGGCTGCCGTGAGTGAGTGGAGGGGTTTCATGGTTTCACGCTCCTTCGGTGGATGTGTTTGATACCGAGGATAGAACCGAAGTNTGNGCGTGAATAGCTGAACCTTAAGGAAGCTTGATCCGGGTCAAATTGGAATGCCTGCAATCTTCGCGGCGNCCAAAATCAGTGCATCAAAACGCTTTCGAATNGNCTGCAGCGCCGGGTCATCGATGCCCTCAAACCGCATCACGATGCAGGGCTGCGTGTTCGACGCACGCACCAGTCCCCAGCCATCGGCGAAGTCAACGCGCAGTCCATCGATGGTGGTGACGGTGGCATCGGCAAAATCTTCCGCCTGCTCCATCAGCGCCTCAATCAAGCGATGAGGCTCACCCTCGGCCAGATCCATACGAATCTCCGGTGTGCTGACCGGCTCGGGTAGCTCAGCGAAGATTTCACTGGCTGCCCGTGGGTCGGCCGCGATGATCTCAAGCAGCCTTGCCGCGGCATAGGTGGCATCATCAAATCCATACCAGCGATCATTGAAGAAAAGATGCCCACTCATCTCACCGGCAAGCGGCGCACCGGTCTCGCGCAGCTTCTCCTTGATGAGCGAGTGACCGGTCTTCCACATCACTGGCTTACCGCCTGCCTCTTCAATAACGGAGGCCAGATGACCGCTGCATTTGATATCAAAAACAATGGAGGCGCCGGGTGTCTCAGCCAGTACCGCTCGGGCGTAGAGCATCATCTGCCGGTCCGCCCAAATAATGTGACCGTTCTCATCGACAACCCCCAGTCGGTCGCCGTCGCCATCAAAAGCAAGGCCCAGATCGGCACCTTCGGCGCGAACGCTTGCAATCAGATCGCTTAAGTTCTCGGGCACGGTGGGATCGGGGTGATGGTTGGGAAAGCGTCCGTCCACTTTGCAGTAAAGCGGGACCACTTCAGCACCCAGTGCCTCCAGAAGATCGGGTGCCACGGCCCCAGGCACGCCATTGCCACAGTCAACCACCACTTTAAGCGGCCGCTTGAGCGAGACATCATTGAGTATGCGTTCACGGTAGGCAGGCAGAATGTCGATGGATCGTTCACTGCCATTGCCACTGACAAGCCGGCCTTCTGCAATGCGACGGCCGAGTGCCTGGATGTCATCACCCCAGAATGGCGCGCCGTTAATAATGGTCTTCAGTCCGTTGTAATCGGCCGGGTTATGGCTGCCGGTCACAGCAACCCCTGCCCCGGTGCCGAGATGATAAGTCGCGAAGTACATCAGCGGTGTCGGCACCTCGCCGATATCAATGACTTCGCGGCCCGCCTGCATCAGCCCTTCGCGCAGGGCGGCAGCCAGGCGGGGGCTTGATTCGCGGCCATCCCGTCCAACAACAATTGCACTCTGTCCGGCCTCGGCGGCAGCGCTGCCAATGGCCTGGCCGAGGGCCGTTACCGTCTCGACGGTCAATCCTTTATCAACCAGGCCTCGAATGTCGTAGGCCCTGAGGATGGCGGGGTCAATCTGGGGCATCGGGCGCTCCTTGCCTGATTACTGTCGTCCGGTGTGGCCGAATCCGCCGCTGCCACGCTCGCTCTCGGCAAACTGCTCCACAATGTTGAACTGAGGCCGGGCGACGGGGAGAAAAACCAGCTGGGCGATACGCTCGCCGGGTTCAATGGTGAAATCGGCCGTGCCGCGATTCCAGCAGGAAATAAAAATCTCCCCCTGGTAATCAGAGTCAATCAGCCCGACCAGATTGCCAAGGACAATGCCGTGTTTGTGTCCGAGCCCGGAGCGCGGCAGGACGACCGCGGCATAGGCCGAGTCAGCGATATGTACGGCAATTCCGGAGGGGATGAGTTGGGTATCACCCGGCTTCAATGTCTCGGCGGCCCGGAGGCAGGCGCGAAGGTCGATGCCGGCAGCCCCCTCGGTGGCGAAATCGGGCATGGGGAATTCATTGCCCAGACGCTGATCGAGTATCCGCAGTTCAACCTGCTTCATTCAGTCGCTCTCCAATGAGTTGAATCAGGGCTGTCGCCACATCACGCTTGGGCGCCGGCCCGAGACGCTGCTCGCCATCCGCCCAGATGACATCGAGCGTGTTGCCATCGACATCGAAACCCATGCCATCGCCCACCTGGTTGGCAGCGATCATATCGAGCCGTTTATCCACGAGCTTTGCCTGCGCATGCTCACGAACGGATTCTGTTTCGGCGGCAAACCCCACCGTCAACGGCCCGCTCGGCAATGCCGCCACGTCTTTTAAGATGTCAGGGTTGGGTTTGAGGTTGAGCGTCAGCGAGTTATCGGATTTCTTCAGTTTCTGATCGGCAATCTGCTCAACCCGATAGTCGGCAACGGCTGCTGCGGCGATGAAGATATCCGCCTCTGCAGCGCGCGCCATTACAGCCTCATGCATCTGGTCGGCGGTTTTGACATCCACGCGCTCGACGCCCGGCGGTGTTGTCAGTTTTACAGGGCCGGCGACAAGCGATACTCGGGCGCCCGCTTGTGCGGCTGCTGCTGCCAGGGCAAAACCCATCCGTCCGCTACTGCGATTGGCAATGAAGCGGACCGGGTCAATGGGCTCATGCGTCGGCCCGGCTGTGATCAGTACATGTCGGCCTGCGATGGCCGAATGGCTCGATTCGCCCTGTAGCGCCGTGACGATATCCCGAGGCTCCATGAGCCGCCCGGGGCCGGATTCGCCTTCGGCGAGGGGGCCGTCAGCCGGGCCGAGCATACGAATGCCTCGTCTCTCGAGTATTTCAGCGTTGTCCCGGGTGGCAGCGGCCTGCCACATAATATGATTCATCGCCGGGCAGAGCGTGATCGGCGCCTCAGTCGCCAGACACAGCGTGGTTAACAGGTCATCGGCAAGGCCATGGGCAAGCCGAGCCATGACATCCGCCGTGGCCGGTGCGATCAGGATTTCATCCGCCCAGCGGGCGAGCTCCAGATGCCCCATGCCGGTTTCGGCATCGGCATCCAACAGATCCGTGTGGACTGCCTGATGTGAGACCGCCTGAAAAGTCAGCGGGGTGACAAAGGCCTGGGCACCGCGTGTGAGCACAACACGCACCTCGGCGCCGGCTTCTCTTAGCCGTCGCACCAGATCGGGTGATTTGTAGGCAGCGATGCCGCCACTCACCCCGAGGATGATGTGTCTGCCGGACAGGGTCATTTCGGAACAATGTCACAGGTTGCTCAAAGCCGCGAACTTACACTGTTGCGCCGTTTAAGAAAACTGAGCGGAGGGCTGGATGCCGATTCATGACTGGCCTGTCGAGGAGCGACCGCGCGAGAAACTGCTGAGCCAGGGCAGTGGAGCGCTGTCCGATGCAGAGCTTCTGGCCATCTTCCTGCGGACCGGTGTTCGCGGCCGAACCGCCGTTGATCTGGCCCGCGAGCTGCTGCTCGCCTTCGGTGGTCTGCGTGCTCTGCTGGATGCTGATCAGCGCACATTCAGCGGTTACTACGGGCTCGGTAGTGCCAAGTATGTCCAGCTGCAGGCCGCGCTTGAGCTGGGGCGGCGTTATCTCGCGGCGCGTCTTGAGCGCGGCGAGGCGTTAATCGGCCCGGAGGATACCCGCGAATACCTCGTTGCCAGGCTGCGGCATCTGCCCCATGAGGTGTTCGCCTGTCTTTTTCTCGACAATCGTCACCAGGTGATCACTTTCGAGGAGCTTTTCCGCGGGACGATCGATGCAGCGAGTGTGTATCCCAGAGAGGTCGTGCGGCGGGCGCTCGATCTGAATGCGGCAGCCCTCATTCTTGCGCACAACCACCCCTCCGGAGTGGCGGAGCCGAGTGCTGCCGATGAGCAAATGACGCAACGCCTGGTGGATGCCCTCGGCACCGTTGGCATTCGCGTCCTGGATCATTTTGTCATCGGGGAGGGGCGTCCCGTGAGCTTTGTTGAGCTCGGCCTGCTGTGAAATCAGGCCTCCAGAATGCTGCTGCCGAGGCTCTCCCGCAGTTTCTTCAGTGCGTTCTTCTCGAGCTGACGGATCCGCTCGGCTGAAACACCGTATTCATCGGCAAGCGTGTGCAGTGTCGCTTTGGGTTCATTCAACCAGCGCCGCTGGAGGATATCGCGGCTGCGGGCATCGAGTGCAGCAAGGGATTCGGCGAGTGCCTGCTCCTGCCAGCCTTCCCAGTCCTCTCCCTCAATTTCACGGGCGGGATCAGCGCTGTGGTCTTCCAGAAAGGCAGCCGGTGCCCGGGCAACATGATCGTCCTCGTCGGCTTCGGGGACGGGGTCAAATCCGACATCCTGACCGGCAAGTCTTGATTCCATTTCCAGCACCGTTTCCGGTTTCACGCCGAGATCCGCGGCCACCGCTTCGACTTCTTCGCGGTTCATCCAACCCAGGCGTTTTTTCGCGCTGCGCAGGTTGAAAAAGAGCTTGCGCTGGGCCTTGGTGGTGGCCACTTTGACGATGCGCCAGTTGCGCAGGATGTACTCGTGAATCTCGGCGCGGATCCAGTGGACGGCAAAAGAGACCAGGCGCACGCCCACCTCGGGGTCGAAGCGCTTGACCGCTTTCATCAGCCCGATATTGCCTTCCTGGATGAGATCGGCAAGTGGTAATCCGTAACCGGAGTATCCCCGGGCCACATGCACGACAAAACGCAGATTGGAGAGCACCAGCCAGCGGGCCGCCTCAAGGTCATCATGGTCGCGATAGCGAATGGCAAGCGCCTGCTCCTCCTCGGCATCGAGTGCCGGGATGGCGTTGACTGCCTGGATGTAATGCTCCTCGCTACCCGCGCGAAGCGGCAGTCGACTGTAATCGGTGCTCACCAATGACGTGGCGGCTGACATGGAGCCCTCCCCGGTTTTCAGATGATTGAATTTTAACACAAAATCTTAGAGTGCAAGGAGAGGCGTGAGTTCCGTTATTGCGGCTCGATGGCAGCCAAATGGCGGCCTACAGCGACCCAGGCGCCGATCAGCCCGAGCAGGATCCCGCCGAGCAACAGGGTAAAGGTGCCGCCCACGCCCGGGCCGATCAGCCGGAAACCCGATCCATAAAGCGTCGTTAATTCTCGCGCGGGGCCGGCCAGCAGGGCCATGGTCAGCGCGAGGATGAGCGTTGCCAGGACGCCGCCGCTCACTCCATACCAAAGGCCTGTGTAGAGAAACGGTCGGCGCACGAAAGCATCCGTGCCACCAATGAGTTTGGTGATCTCGATTTCAGAGCGCCGGTTCTCAATATCAAGCCGAATGGTATTGCCGACGACCAGCACCACCGTGAGTCCAAGCAGCAGCCCGATCAGCACCGTACCCCGATTGGCCAGTTGCAGCACCGCGGTGAGCCGCTGCAGCCAGACCCGGTCAACGCGAACCTGATCAACCCCGGCGAGGGCTTGTGTCCGTGTGATGAGCTGATCAGCGGCCAGCGTCCCAAGNGCGGCATTGAGCTCGGCGACAATTACCGCCGGGAAGGGTTTTCATCCAGTAATGCCAGCGTCTCCTCCATGCCGGCATGCTGTTCGAACTCTGCCAGTGCGGCCTGCGGTGTAATGAGCTCGGTGGCGGTGACTTCATTGAAGCGCTGGATACGCTCAAGCAGATCGCGTTGGTTGTCCGGTGTCAGCCCGTCGGCGAGGAAAATGGAAGCGCGCGGATTGCCTTCCCAGCCGGCGGTTGCCGCCTCAAGGTTATCCATGAGCAAAAGAAAGCCGGTGGGCAGGGCAAGTGCGATGCCGATGACCGCGGTGGTCATAAAACTGGCGGCCGGCCGTCGCTTGAGCTGACCCAGTGATGTCACCGCTGAGCGGGCGTGCTGCCCGAACCATTGTTGAAGACGCTCGAGGGGTTTCATTGCACACGCCCCTCCACCAGGTGAATCCGGCGATGGCCGAGAGCCTCAATCAATGGAATGTCATGACTGGCAATAACGGTGGTCACACCCACCTGATTGAACTGCTCAAAAAGCGCCATGATCTCGCGCGACAGGGCCGGGTCAAGGTTGCCGGTTGGCTCATCGGCCAGCAGGATCGGCGGGCGGGTGACCACTGCACGGGCGATGCCGACGCGCTGCTGTTCACCGCCGGATAACGTGATCGGATAGGCCTTTTCGCGTTTCAGCAGTCCCACCTTGTCGAGCGCGGCGCGAACCCGTCGGCCGATATCCTGATAAGAGCGCCCGGCGATGACGAGTGGCAGGGCAACATTGTCGAAGACCGTGCGGTCATGTAACAGCCGATGGTCCTGGAAGATCACTCCGATATGCCGGCGCAGAAAAGGAATGCGACGCTTGGGTAAGCGGCCCAGATTGACACCGTTGATCACCACGCTGCCCTGGGTGGGGCGCTCGAGTAGCGGGATCATGCGCAGAAAGGTGCTCTTGCCCGCCCCGCTGGCGCCAGTGACAAAGACCATCTCGCCTTTGGCGATGTGGAGGTCGAGTCCGCGCAGTGCCTCATTGCCGCCGGGATAGCGCTTGTTCACGCCATCAAATCGGATCATGCCTGCTCGGACTCCCTGTTGGCCTGCTCCAGCAGGGCATCGACGAAGGCCTCGGCGTCGAACGGTCGCAGGTCTTCCACGCTCTCGCCAACCCCGATGTAGCGCACCGGAATGCCGAGCTTCTGCGCCATGGCAAAGATAACGCCGCCCTTGGCCGTGCCATCGAGCTTGGTCAGCACCAGGCCGGTGACATTAACGGCACTGCGAAACTGCTCGGCCTGGGCGAGCGCGTTCTGCCCGGTACCGGCGTCAAGGACGAGCAGGACCTCATGCGGGGCTGATTCATCCTGTTTGCCGAGCACTCGGGCGACTTTGCGCAGCTCCTCCATGAGATTGTCCTGGGTGTGCAGCCGGCCGGCCGTATCGGCAATGAGGATATCGGTGCCGCGGGCAATCGCTGCCTGATGGGCGTCGTAAATGACCGAAGCCGAATCA
>PR_CR_10_Liq_3_inCRDRAFT_1000208_pt1 | contig 16732 bp, 15 predicted proteins | sample PRCRCaboRojoPR_2_FD_10240 | JGI IMG/M metagenome (IMG submission 10240)
AGGGACGCCAAATCGTTTCCCAGGCCTGGATGGAGGCCTCTTTTAAAGCCTCAAAGCTGGGGCAAGCGTGCAGAGTGTCTTGGACAAACTGTGAGGCATTAGGGTGATCATTGGTGGAGGTGACCACCATGATTTGTTCGGTGGTCACCGGGGCATCGGGCGTGAGCGAAACCGCCCGGTGTGAATGGATGGCGTGAGCCTTCTTGACGATCGTATGAAGCGGGGCTTTCATGCCCACCACCACGTGAGTGTCGGCATTTGAAAGCGTGGCTTCGGCCGCTAAGCCGCCAGGAATCTCAGAAAATAAGACGTCTTTTAAATGCGTGCCATTGAGACTCCACACATCGGCATCGATGCCTTGGATGAGCGTCAGATCGATCGCCCGGCTGGCCGTTAACGTGATTTTCATCGGCAATGTATGCCGATCGGCCATGGAGGCGAATTTCTCTTCTTTGACGGTGAGTTGTGTCCCGTCTAAATCGAGGGTGACTTCGCGCGTGGCGATGCCGGTTTTTAAATCAAGCGTGCGTTTAAAATCCTGCCAAGGGCGCGTAAACACGGACGCATCGTTCCACATAATATCGGCAAAAAGTCCATTCATGACGGTGGAAAGTTCTTCCCACTTGCCATCGGCGTTATCCCAGGTGTCGCTGACAATGATGCCCGCATACGCGTCTTTTTTCGCTTCCATAAAGGTGCCGCGCATGCCCAGATAGCCATTGCCCATGAGGAATAAAGAGCCGTCGTTGATGGCTTGCTTGGGGGTGTAATGGGTTTTGATTAAGGTGGTGCCTTCCGCGGTTAAATGAGGGCCTAATTGAATCATGGTCGCTCCTTTTTTGTGTGAGTCAAAAAGAACGGGCAAGCACGCGACGTGCTTGCCCGGACTTACCTTGCGAAAGGGTTATTCCGCAAGCGTTGCAATTTCATCGGCTAAAGCTTGAACAAATTCTTCTTTGGTGTAGGTTCCATCTGCGAATAATGTGTAGATGGGGCCGAGTTGTTCCATTCCGAATCCTGGGGGCATGTCATTTTGCCACCACGCGGAAATGTCACCGGATTGAGCGTACTCATAGACCACGGCCGAAAGTGGGGATGATGGGACTAACGACACGGTGTTAAACGCAGGCACAAAGTTGGCTTGGTTGACCATGTAGTCATGACCCGCTTCATCAAAGACCATGTCATTGAGGAATTGTTTGGCGGCTTCTGTGTTCGATCCATCGGGGTTGATGCCGTAATACGAAGGCGCCCCGACAAAGATCGAATCGACATCGCCTAAGCCTGATGCATGGGGGGCATACCCGACTTCAAAGTCGAGGCCACCGTCGGCGATCAAGTTTGGATCAATCCAGTTTCCTTGATGGATGAATGCGGTCCGGCCCAGTTTGAAGGCGTTGACTTGATCGTCATAAGATCCTTCCAATAAGACACTGGGGTCGGCATAATCAAAGAGCAGTTCGACCCAATCCGCCAGCGCTTCTAAGCGGGCTTGATCGGAAATTCCGTTGAGTAAGTCTTCGGTCACGGAACGATCGCTGTAGTCGAGTCCACTGGATAAGTAGCCATTGAAGTTATGAAGCCCTGTGACCCATGTGAGGCCAGACCCTGCGGCCATTGAGACGACGCCGTCAAGTCCCAAAGCGTCTTTTTGCGCATCCAGGGTTTCAAAGGCGGCTTCATAGCCTGCACGGTTGGTGAGTGTGGCAGGATCGACACCGGCTTCTGCTAAAATGTCAGCGTTATAAGCCAGGCCCCAACCTTCTAAGTTGATGGGGAACCCATACACACTGCCTTCATAGACGAATTCAACATCGGTTTCATCGATCCAGTCTTCACCGTCTAACGCCATGATTTTGTTTTGATAGGTTAAGTATTGGCCTAACCCTTCAAAGACAAAAATGTCAGGTTGTTGTGCGGCATTAAACTCAGAAATGATTTGGTTGGCATACCCACAGGTATCCCCCCCACAGGTCCGCACTTCAACTTCGACGCCGTTGGCTTCGCCCCAAGCGGCTGCGTACTCTTTCAAAACATCGTCGATTTCAACTTTGTTTTGATAGATGATGAGGGGTGCTTCTTCGCCCCCACCACAGGCAACGAGCACAAGTGCTGTGGTCAGCATCATGCCTAATGCAAGTAACTTTTTCATACTTAAAATCCTCCTATAGATTTTTATGTTTTAAGCATTCACCGACGCATCGGTGAAGCGATTAAAACCATGAATTGGGAATGGTGATTGGGGTGTTTTCTTCTAAGGCCACCCGAGTGTCATGGACGATCATCTCCGCATCTTCATCGGCGGTGAGGACCAGGGCCGCGTGTGAGAGTTCTACGGCCACGGTGGCCGATGCACTGATGCGAAGGGTCATCTTCAGTGATTTCCACGCCTTCGGAAGCCTCGGGGCAATCTGTGTAATGGGGCCAATCGTATACCCCATGAAGCCATAGACCAAGGCCATGTAGACGCCCCCTAAATTCGCGAGGTGGAGTCCGTGGAACGTGTTTTTATGGGAATCGGTGAGGTCAAGGTCCACGGTTTTAATGAAATAGTCGTACGCTTTTTCGATGTCGCCCAGTTTCGCCGCTTGCGTCGCATGAATGCAGTAAGACAGCGATGAATCATGGGTGGTGCGAGCTTCGTAGAATGCGAAACTATCTTCCATGACCTGTTTCGGCCGATCAAAGAGCAAGGTGTGCGCGAGAATGGTATCGGCTTGTTTTAACACTTGATAGCGGTAAATGGTGAGCGGATGATAATGCAGTAAGAGCGGTTTTTTATCGTCGGGAATGGCGGCAAGATCCACCGGTTTTTTCGATAAGAAGCTGGCATCTTGGACGTCGATGTTGAGCGCTTCATTGAAGGGAAGGTGGATGTGATTGGCGATGTCTTGGAACAAGGCGCGTTCCGCATCGCCCAGCCAGTCATCCCGGGTTTTCGTGTAGTCAAGCAGAAAATCCAGATGATGTTTGAGCATGGCGTTGGTGTAGTAATTGTCATCGACCACGGCGTTGTACTCGTCGGGGCCGGTCACATGATGCAGGTGATATTTGCCATCGTATTTGGTCACGAGGTCTTTAAAGAAACGGGCGGTTTCTAACAGGACGGGCAGCCCTTTGTGAACCATGAAGGTGTCGTCTTTAAAGAGGGTGTAGTACTGAATGATGGCATACGCAATGTCGGAATTGATATGATATTGCGCCGTCGAGGCGGGATAATAGGCACTTGTTTCTTGGCCAGAAATGGTGCGCCACGCGTATTTCACGCCTTCCGGATTGCCAAGTTTATACGCTTCTTCTCGGGCCGCTTCTAAGTGGTAATACCGATATTCTAAGAGATTGAGCGCGAGTTTCGGATCGGCGTGAAGGAAAAACGGCACCATGTAGATTTCACTGTCCCAGAAGGTATGCCCTTCGTACCCTTCACCGGTGAGGCCTTTGGCGGGAATGTTGGTGCGTGGACTGTGCGCCCCCGCGGTAAAGAGTTGATACAAGTTGTAGGTGATGCTTTCATTGAGGGCGGGGCCTTCTTCGGGGGTGATTTCAATCCGCCCAAAGGGCATGAAACGTTCTAAGGCTTGCGTTTGCAAGCGGTAAATGTCGGCCACGGGCGTGGTGGAAACGAAGTGATAACCACTTTCTAAGAGGCTATCCATTTCACTGTGGTCCAGATCGTTATAATAAAGCGCGAACTTTTGGAAATTAAACGATTCGTTCGGCGCGAGGTGAACGGTCTTATGGGCGATGACGGCATCGTCGATTTCTTCGTAATGAAACGATTCAGAATGCGTCATGCCGACGGTGCACTTGAAGTACGTTGATAAGGTCTCACTGGTCAGTTCGGCCCGGTCTTCATGCACGGAAATGTCGACGGTTTTTAAGCGCTTGGCTTGATGCGTGCCGGCGCGCATGTCGGTGGTGGTCACATAATTTTCGACGTCACCGTTGAGGGTGGATTCGATGAGAATATTCCCCTCGTAATTCACACTTTCCACGGTGTAATCGATCATGAAGAGGGGTTTAAACGATAAATGGGTGAGCCGTTTGGTGTGAATCCAGAGTTGAATGCCATCCATCGTCTCATAAAGGGCACTGCGGGTGGTAAACCCCGCGTCTAAGTGATACCTGCGTTTGAGTTCAATCAGTTTGGCATGGTTGAGATTTAAAGGGGTCTCATCCAACCAAATGGTGATGGTTTGCGCATCGGGCACATTGACAATGGTTTGGCCTTTTTCGGGAAACCCATAGGCCGCTTCCCCGTAAGGAATGGTGTGGGTGTCGTAAAAGCCATTGATGTACGTGCCACGAATCGTCGTTTGATAGGGCACGTTTTCTTCAAAATTGGCCCGAACGCCGAGATAGTTGTTTTGGGTCGCTAAAATGGTTTCGTCAATGGCAAGGCTAGCGATGTCGGTGCGGTGATCACGGTGTAAGACCATTCAGCGCATTCTCCTATAACTTTTGGGATAAAGCCAACGCGGCTTCTTTGAGGGTGGGAAACGTGAAATCCGCATCCAGCGATGCATCGCCAATGCCCACGCTGGTCATGTGCGCCGCTTGGATGGCTTTGAGGCCCGAGACGGCATCTTCAAAGCCAATGCACGCATCGGGTGCGACATCTAAGGCCTCCGCCGCCGCGAGAAATAAATCGGGGGCGGGTTTGGATGGATGCATGGCCGGATCGACGCGAACGTCAAACCAGTCGTCCATCTTGAGCGCTTTGAGTAAGGTGGGGGCGTTTTTGCTGGCGGATACCAAGGCCGTTTTTAGGTGTTTCTCACGGGCGAGACTGAAAATTTCGGTCACGCCGGGTAAACGGTTGGCTTCACTGTAAGATTCAATGAGCGATAAATAGAGCGCATTTTTCTCCGCCATAAACGCTTCAATGGCGGCTTCGTCCCATTGCAACTTTGCATACGTTAAGATGCGATGGGTGCTTTCTTTGCGTGAGACCCCTTTGAGTTCCGTCTCAAAGGAATCCGGAAGGTGAATATAATGGTTGGCAGCGACCGTCTTCCAGGCTTCAAAATGCGCCGAGGACGATTCGGTGATGACGCCGTCTAAGTCAAATAAGAAAGCTTGCACGTTCATTATTTGATGGCTCCGCTCGTCATCCCTTTGATGATGTATTTTTGTGCGAATAAGAACAGAATAATAACGGGAATGGCCGATAAGACTAAGGCGGTTAAAAGCAGGTTCCATTGAATGACGTAGGCGCCCGCAAAGTTGGCCACCGCCAGCGGAATGGTTTTGGTGTCACCGCCGGTTCCGATCATGATGAGGGGGAGTAAAAAGTCATTCCAAATCCACAGCCCATTGAGCACGAGGAGGGTGACAAAAATCGGTTTGAGAATGGGGAAGACGACGCGGAAGAATACTTCCGGACGGGAACAGCCGTCGATGATGGCCGCTTCTTCGATGTCTAGAGGAATCGATTTAATGAATCCGTGGAATAAGAACACCGAAAGTGGGGCGCCGAAGCCCATGTAGGCAAAGATGACGGCATAATGGGTGTCTTTCCAAGGAATGCCCACGGTCGTTTGAATGACGCGGGAAAGTTCAACGATTGGCAACATCACGATTTGGAAGGGAATGACGAGCCCGGACACAAAGAACAAAAAGAGCGTCATGGAAAGTCGCGTTTTGGTGCGCACTAAGACCCACGCAGCCATCGCACTGGATACGCCGATGAGGCCCAGTGAGAAGGTCGTGATGATGATCGAGTTAAAGAGCGCTCGGAAGTAATTCAAGTTGGGATCGCCCACGATGTCGGCCACGTTGCGAAAGAATAAAAGCCAATCGGTGGGGAGCGCAATGGGATTATCGGTGATCGCAATGTTGTCTTTGGAGGCGTTTAAAACCACGATGATGAAGGGGTATAAAAAGACAATCATTAAAACCAGGGCAAGTATTTCCAGCCAGTTAAAGCGTTTAAAAAACGTTTGGATGCGAGCCATTAGAGTTCCACCTCCCGTTTTTTATTGAAGTACACTTGGCCAATGGAGAAAATGGCGAGGATGACAAAGAAAGTCACGGCCATTGCTTGGCCTTCTGCGAATTGATTGAAGCTGAAAGCCCGGTTGTAGATGACGTTGGCCACGAGTTCGGTGGATTCGACCGTGCGTGCATTGTCCATGCCCACAAGATTCATCAACCACTGCGGCGACAGCTGTGGCGGGCCGCCTTGGGTGAGTGAATACACGGTATCAAATTGTTTAAAGGCAGTCACAAGGGTTAAAAAGAGTGACACGGTAAATGCTTGAGCGATCAACGGAAGCGTGATGTTCCGCAGTCTTTGGAGCGCATTGGCCCCATCGATGCGAGACGCTTCGATGAGATCTTCCGGCACATTTTGCAAGGCCGCGATGTAAATCATCATGATGTAACCGGCGTATTGCCAGGTGACGACCACGATGAGCGCGATCAGTGCATTGTCCCCAATGAGGGGGGAGGATTCAAAGAAGTTCAAACCGCGCGTTAAGACGAGGGTGTAGATAAAACGCCATAAATACCCAATGATGAGCCCTCCGATGAGGTTGGGAATGAAAAAGGAAGCGCGGTACAGGTTGGTTAATTTAAGTTTCCGGGTGACGAGTAGCGCGAGGCCAAAGGCGACGGCATTGATGAATAATACATTCAGCGCCGCATAAATGCCGGTCGTCAGAAAGGAAAACACAAACCGGTAATCGGTGAGTAAGCCTCGGTAATTTTCCACACCAATCCATTCGGTGGGGTTTAAGCCGCCGGTCCAATTGGTGAAGGAATAGTAAATGCCCATGCCGAATGGCGTAATCACCATCAACAGAAATGGCAGTAAGGCCGGCAGTAAGAACAGCCAAAACCAAAGTCGGTCAGACGCTTTCTTCCCTAACTTTTTTCGAGTTTTAACCGGTTGAGTTTCTGTCATAATCGCTCCTAGTGGTGCATGTAGTAATCGGTGATGGGTTGCGTATGGAAATCTAAGAAATCACTCGGTGAAAGGAAATAATCGGGGACGGTGAAGGTGGGATAGATGCCTTCTTCTAACACCCCTTCAATGGCTTGAATGTAACGTTTGGCGGTGGCTTTCCAGGTGTAGGCATCTTTCACCCGTTGCATGCCTTGGGTTTGATAGTAGGTGTAGTGTTTGAATATTTGCATCAGCCCTTTGATGATGTGATCGCGGTTCATGACATCGAGTAACACACCGTACGTTCCCGCGTCATCTTTTAAGACGTCGGCCGGTCCACCGTATTGGGTCACCGCGGCGGGAAGTCCCGCACACATGGCTTCAATGGGCGCCAGGCCAAAGGGTTCATAGGTGCTGGTCAGGGCAAACACACTTTTAAGGGCGGCAAAGTATCGATACGCGGATGCTAAGCCTTGCTGGGAGGTGATGTTCACAAAGGTGACTTTCCCCCTAAGATTATGGGCATCGATGACATCCATCATCGCATCCATGAGCATTTTTTCATCCGGTTTTAACGCGTCATACGACGTGAACACATCGTCGATGCCTCGGATGCTGATGGCAATGTTGCTCATCGCTTGCAAGGTCACACTCTCAGCGTACGCCTCTAAAACGCCAATGTGATTTTTCTTTTGATCGAGGCGGGAGGCGAGTACGATGTAAGGCAAATCGAGTCGGTCGCTGGCAATGTCTCGTACCAACGCTTGATCGAGGGCTTGATACGTCGCTTGTTCAGTGTCGTTGCGAACGTCGGCCCCAAACACTTTTTCATTCACCCCAGGTGGGCTGACCACAAACGCATCGGGTTTGGTCTCGGTGAGGTCCCGGTAGGCGGGGTGATAATACTGTTCGTCTCGCTCTTGAGGGGTCGACGTAAAAATGAGCGAGGCCCCTTCAATCGTGGTACGCTCGGCCATGAGCCGTTTTGCGAACTGATATTTGTCATTGAGGCTATCTAAGGTATCGAGACTGAGGGAGAGTTTGTCCATTTTCTGGGCCCCCAATGAGTGGCCTGTGAATGAAAATGGCACCTTCCACTTCTGCGATAACATGGCGCCGGCAATGCCGCCATCGCCATAATGCGTGGTGATGAAATCAACCGTCACGTCTGCGTCATGATAAAAATCAATGATGCCATCCACCCATTCGTGCAAGACTTCCCAGAGGTGTTCTTTAGGAATGAATCCATCCTTGCCCGCGGGAATGCGGACGATGCGGCACTTGGGATAGCCGGGATAGGCGTCGATGGGTTTTTCAAAGCCTGGATATGTTTCGTCGCTGAATCGGCGGGTGATGATATCCACGTCATGCCCGAGTTCACTCATGGCGAGGGCCAATTCTTTCACATAAACGAGTTGTCCCCCAAAATCAGGGTGTTCGGTCCAATATAAGTCGTTGGGATCAAAATTGCCTTGGGGGTTCAAAAACAAAATCCGCATGTTAGCTTGATCCTTTCATAGATTCGAGGGGTGTGATGGCGCCGATGGTTCTTAATGCTTGCGCACTGATGCTTTGAGCAAAGGCGACCGCTTCATCTTGTGAGGCCTTCGTCAGAACTTTCGATAAGTAGCCGGCCATAAACGCATCGCCAGCGCCCGTGGCATCAATGATGTCTACGGCGGTGGCAGGATAATGCGTTCGCTCTTGGTGATGGCTGATGAGAACTCCATCCGACCCGAGAGTCAAAATGATGAGCGGGATGCCGTAGGCTTCAAAGCGGTCCATGTACCCATGGGCATCGGTACTAATATTAAACATTCGTTTGGCATCATCGAGCGAGGGCTTGATGATGTCCAAGGCGCTGAGCACGCCATCAAATTCAGAATCCGAGATGGCCGTCGGCGTTTTTAAATCGGGATGATAATTGGGATCAAAGCTGATCAATGTGCCGTAAGCCTTTGCGGCCTCTATGTAGCTTAAAACCGTGCTTTTCGCTGGGTCTGAACTCAGCGGCCAATACGTGAAATGAAAAATGGATGCCGATTGAATCAGAGCCCGATGGTGGGCGTTTACGGGTATATCGATATCCGCGCCCCGACGAAAGCTTGGGGTCGGCGTGGTAATGGATTGATCAATGACCACACGACTGGTCGGGTGTGGCCTTAGAAAAAGGGTATCGGTGGGGACATCGTAGTCTTTGAGGGTCGACGTGATTTTTTGCCCCGCTTCATCCTCGCCGATGGCACTGATGAGACGGACCGTATGGCCCAACTGGGAAAGGTTAATGATCAGATTCGAGGGACTCCCTCCAACCTTTTCAAGCGGGCCCTCTTTAGTTAAGACGGTGTCAATTAATGCCTCGCCTAACGCGACGCAATCGATGGATTTCATAGGGCCTTCTTTCGCCAAGTTTTACCCAACGTTTAAGGGTTTAGTAAAGGCCTTGGAAAGGTTTTCATACTTTTATTATAAAAAACGCTTACATCAATGTCAATGAGAATCCTTCAAAAATGGACAGGTGGTGCCGGGTCTGATTGAAACGGGGAAAATCTGACTGTCGATGACGCCGCCGCTGAGGCGGTTCACCATCTGTTTCACGATGTAGTCGGCCATCGCTTCAACGGGTTGACGCACGGAGGTGATGGGGGCGATATCCATGAACGGATTTTCGGTGCCATCGTAGCCGATGACGCGCACGTCTTCGGGCACGCGACGCCCCGCTTCATGTAGCACTTTGATCACGAAATGGGCGAGTTCATCGGAGATGGTGAATATGCCATCCACGTCCGGCCTCGCGTTTATCATGGTTTTAATGAAGGGCTTAGGAATAAACATATCCCCTTGGGGATATTCGATGATTTCATAGTCTGAAAAGCCGATGCGGTCTAAATAATCTTTGAACCCCCGCCGGCGTTTCGACACTTCCGTATCGATGCTTGAAAGTTCGCCTTGCGCATCATCGCCGATGAATAAAATGTTTTTTGCGCCGGCATCCACCAAGCATTTGGCCGCCAATTGGCCGCCTTGGTAGTTATCGGAGCTGACAAAAGGCACCCCCTGAAGCCGACGGTCAAAAGAAATGAGGGGTTTGGTGGGGTCAATTTTATTTTCGATGTTATTGCTGGTGAGTAAGATGATCCCATCCACTTGGTTTTTAGCCAGCATTCCGAGTAAGTCAAGCTCTTGCTTGGCATCGGCCCCCGAATTGCAGACCATGAGTTTCAAGTGATGCTTGGCAAGCAAGCGCTCCACATGATAAATCATCTCTGAAAAAAAGATATGACTTGAAAAGGGCACCACAAAGGCGATGATGCCACTTTTTTGAGCGGTCATGTTCCGAGCAATTTGATTGGGGGTATAATTTAAATCGGCGATCGCGTGCAAGACTTTCTCTTTGGTGTCTGCACTGACCGACGGGTGCTGATTGATCACCCGGGATACGGTCGCGATTCCAACCCCGGCTTGTTTTGCGACGTCTTTGATGGTTGCCATAGTCACCTCACTTTTATTATAAGGACAATGAAGCGTATGTAAACCTTTTCAAAAAAGTTGAGTGCTACAATTAGGTCAAGAGGTTAATATGAAACGAATGTGGAACATACTCAAATGGACCCTCATCAGCCTGACGGCATTTGTGCTGGTTGGATTTATTGCCAGTGAAGCCACGATTGCGATTTATCGGTCCCAACTCAGTGAAAGTGCCTTACATGATTATGAGACCGTAAATGTCGATGGGATCGACATCGCCTATCGAACGTTGGTGGATGAGGGCGATGAAACACTCATCATCGTGCATGGGTTTCTCGGCAGCAGTTATGAATACGTCGATCTATTTGATGGCGTCGATGTCGAGGCATTCAATACACGAGTCATCGCCATAGACATGCCAGGATTCGGCATGAGCGATAAACCGGAAGACTATGTGTATACCAACGACACCCACGCTCAAACCCTGCTTGCGGCCATTGAAGCGCTTGGGATTGAGTCATTCTCGCTCTTAGGCCACTCGCTGGGCGGTGAAGTGGCGCAGCGCATGGTGGCGGCGTCTTCCGACGTTGAAAAACTCTTCTTACTGGATCCTGTTGGGCCGAACATGGAAACGGACCCGGTGACGATCCCGCGATTTTTTTACACCGTTTTCTTTAAAAATTATTGGTTGCAACGACTGGGATTCAATTCAGCGCCAGCGGAGCCTTTAGAAAAGGATGTCTTCCGGCCCGCAATGATTCAAAACCATGGCATCCCTTCCCGCATCTTACAAAAGTTCTCTGAAGATGTGGATGATAACTTCCCCGTGGATTTCGCGTCTGAGATTTCAATCCCCATTTATATCGCCTACGGCGATCAAGATACGTGGACCCCACCGGAATTACTGGATGGTTATCTCGAACTATACCCCCACGCCGAGGGCTCAATCATTGAAAATTCAGGACATCTTCCTTACTTAGAGCAACCCGAAAATACAAGGGTCTTAATTGAAAAATTTATAAATAACGAATGAAAAGTCCGCTTTACGTCTTTATTAAGACGTGGAGCGGATTTTAATATTTTCTTAACAAGCATTGTCATAAAGTTGTAATACAGTTTATAATAAAGGTATCTAATAGTAAAAGGAGGACCTCCATGAAGAAATATGTACTCGCTCTGTTTTTACTGGTTCTTGTTGGCACCCTCGCTGCATGCGGTGGCGTGGCTGAACAAGGTGAGTATACCCCTGGTGTTTACCATGGTTATACAGTAGGAAGTGAACCATCCATTGCCGTGGTTACGGTGAATGAGAATGGGATGATCGAAAGTGTCTTAATTGACGAGATCTATCTGAAGTCCGAAGATGGCGGACCCATTGGTTGGGAAGGCCGCGGCGGACCCACTGAAGGCATTGCAACCACCAAGCGTGCCCTCGATGATGGCTGTAGTTATGACATGCACGGTGGTGCGGTCGACTGCCAAGTCGAAGGCGAAATGATGTGGTGGGAACAAGTCGATGCGTTAGGCGCTGCCGTCGTTGAAGCGCAAGGCGTTCCCAGCGATTGGAGCTTAGTCGATGGCTCGTTTGAAAATCCAAGCGATGCTGTGGCTGGCGTATCCATCACGGTTGATTCTTACATTTCAGCCATTGAAGACGCTTTAGACAAAGCTCAGTAATCCAATCAATGCCAAAAAAAACATCCACTTCGGTGGATGTTTTTTTATTGCCATAAGGATTCTGCGGACGTCGTGATGCCCACGGCCCCGCTTTTTTTGGCTTCTTCCACTTCTTCTTGGGTTTTGATGAGCCCACCTAAGAAAATGGGAAGATCATGATGCGGCTTAACTAAATTGACCATGTGGGGGATGGCCGGCAGTAATTCTACGGCATCCGGTTGATAATGTTTCATCATTTCTAAACTTTGATGCAACGATAAGGTGTCTTTTAAGAAAAAACGCATGATCGAGAAAGTATTGCGCTTTTTGCAAAGTTCAATGACGCGAGGTTTGGTGGTGATGATGCCATCAATGCCAAAGTTTTGAATGAGATAGATGGCCCCGAATTCATCATTGCTGAGGCCTTTGATGAGTTCTAGGTGGACAAAAATCTTTTTCTTGTGGGCACGCATGTCGGCAATCAGCCCTTCGAGTTGAGCGAGCTGAAAGTTCATCAGAATGCCGATCTCTAAATCCGTTTTAAAGAAATGGCGCATCGCTTGATGCGTACTAATCGCGGGAATCACAAATTGATTAAACATAATCACCTCTTCAAATCGATTATAGGTGAAGGGTGGGTTTATTGCAATTTTAAGCATCAATTCTTGACATCTATTTTCGGGTGGTGTATAAGTATATTAGCACACACCCTTGTTGAGTGCTAAAACATGATTCAATTAGGAGGAATGTCAATGTTAAAACCCTTAAATGAGCAAGTGATTCTTGAAAAAGAAGAATCCAGTGGGGAAACTACCACCTCTTCTGGCATCGTCTTAACCAGTGAAAAAGACGACCGTCAGGTCATTGCCAAAGTGTTGGCTGTGGGACCTGGAAAACTGGAAGATGGTGCGCGGTTACCCATGAGTGTCAAAGAAGGCGATCGTGTGGTCTTTAAATCGTACGCATCAACCGATGTGACGCTCGATGATGTGACCTACATGATTGTCAAAGAATCCGATATTTTAGCAGTGGTGGAGGACTAAGATGGCAAAAGATATTTTACTCGGCCGGGATGCTCGGCAAAAAATGGTTGCGGGCGTGGATAAGCTCGCCAACACCGTGAAAATTACGTTAGGCCCCAAAGGGCGCAATGTGATGTTAGAAAAATCCTATGGCAGCCCTTTAATCACCAACGATGGGGTCACCATTGCCAAAGAAATTGAACTCAAAGATCGGTATGAAAACATGGGCGCGAAGTTGGTCCAAGAAGTCGCGTCCAAAACCAATGACATGGCAGGGGATGGGACGACGACGGCAACGTTACTCGCCCAGTCGATGATTCAAGAAGGACTTAATGCCATTGACCGTGGCGCCAATCCGGTGTTCTTAAAACGCGGGATTGAAAAAGCGGCAAGTGCGGTCAGTGACTATATTTCTAATGTGTCCAAACCGATTGACACGTCGAGCGATGTGGCCAGCGTGGCTAGCGTCTCATCTGGCTCAGAAGAAATCGGTGACATCATCGCTAAGGCAGTCGATAAAGTGGGCCGCTCCGGCATTATCAATGTCGATGAATCGAAAGGATTCGACACCGAACTGGAAGTGGTCGAAGGCCTTCAATATGATAAAGGCTACATCAGTCCTTACATGGTTTCAGACCGTGAAACCATGGAAATTACCTTAGAAAACACCGCTGTCTTGGTCACCGATCAAAAAATATCGACGGTGAAAGACGTCTTACCGCTTCTTGAAAAAGTCGTGGAACACAACAAACCACTTCTCATCATCGCCGAAGACATCGAAGCGGAAGTCTTAAGCACCTTAATCGTCAATAAACTCCGTGGGACCTTCAATGTGGTCGCCACCAAAGCCCCCGGCTTTGGCGATAACCAAAAAGAAATGCTCGCCGATATTGCCGCTTTAACGGGCGCAAAACTCATTGCCAAAGACTTATCACTGAAACCTTCCGATGCTACCTTTGAAGACTTAGGAACTGCGAAAAAAGTGGTCATCGCGAAAGACACCACCACCATTTTAGAAGGTGCTGGGGAAGCATCCAATCTCGATGCACGCGTTCAAGAAGTGAGAGCGCAACTGGATAACGCCACCAGCGATTACGACAAAAAGCGTATTCAAGAAAGACTCGGGAAACTGACCGATGGCATCGCGATGATTAAAGTCGGGGCCACCACAGAAACCGAGATGAAAGAGAAAAAACTGCGCATTGAAGATGCGTTAAACGCCACCAAAGCCGCGATTGAAGAAGGCATCATCATTGGCGGCGGCGCGGCGTTGGCGCATGCATTTAAATCGCTAGAAGGCACCCTCAAGGATGCGGACACCGATACCTTTAAAGGCATCCAAATCGTCCTCAAATCCTTACTCAACCCAGTCTTCCAAATTGCTGAAAATGCCGGCTTTGACGGCGATGACGTCGTCAAACGTCAACTGGAACAAAAAGACAATGTCGGCTTCAACGCGCTCAGTGGCGAATTTGTCGATATGTTCAAAGCGGGGGTCATCGATCCCACCAAAGTGACCCGCAACGCGGTCATCAATGCGGCGTCCATCGCCTCCATGTTCATCACATCCGAAGCGGCGGTCGTTGATATCGAAGAAGAAAGTAGTGCCGCACCGGCGATGCCTCAAGGCATGCCTGGGTATTAAACGAATGAAAAAACATCACTTCGGTGATGTTTTTTTTATGGTTTGTAATATAATAGGTTATTATTACATATCGATTTAGGAGATTTTGACATGACCCTTAGAAAATGGATGTTAGTCGCCCTCACCGCATTATTAGGTGCGGCCATTGTCGCGGCGTATGATGGCGATTTATTATTGTTTTTAAACTATTTTACCAACACGGGCAACGTCCTGATTTTTTTCTTATTGGTGGGCATTCTTTTGGGGTATATTCCGGAAAAACATCTGCTCTTTGGCGTCATGATCGGGTTGGTGATCAATCTGGTGTACGTCAATTTATTGATCGATGATTACGCGATTGTGGCGGACATTTTAGACAGTGCCTGGCAGTGGGGCGTTTTGCACTATTTAGTGCCCTATGGGCTTTTAATTGATTTTATTTGGGGGTTAAACGAAGTCATGCCGCCCTATAAAACCTTACTGGTGTATCTGTGGTTACCCATTTTATACCTGGTGTATGCGTTCATTTATGGCAGTGCCACGGGGACGTACGCGTACTTCTTCTTCAATGTGCCGGAAACGGGCCTGGCGGGTGTGATCAGTTATGTGCTGGGCATTTTTGTGCTCTATCTTGCCCTCGGATCCATCTTGCTGTATGCCAAACACATGGCCCAAAAAAAACGCCTCCATTAAGAAGGCGCTTCCGCTTGAAACGTAGACGTTAAGTCTGCGTTTTTTTGTTGGGAAAGAATCAGCTTGAGGACGTTTTGAATGAACGGGGTTTTTTCGTCCACCCATGTGACATCGTCTTCATCTAGGCGCTTGGCAAGCTCATGCAAGACCACATGAAATCCACTCGGGTTATCTTTGAGTTGCGTCTGGATTTTTTCCGGCAACGCATCAAACGCGGCTTGTTCCTGTTTGAGCGTGCTTTTTAACGCCTTGGGACTGTCATAAATGGCCGCTTTGAGGGTCTTGATGACGCTCAAGAGATAGGCGGAATAAAAGTCCGTATTCAAATACACGTCATACTCTTTTTCAAGCGTATCGATGAGGGCTTGGGCTTCTTCTTCTTTGCCGTTGAGTAAATAGGCAATGGCCAGACGTTGCCGTTTGGTCACATTCCACACGGGCGAATACTTGGAGCCGTCTTGGACAAACTTTTCATAGGCCGCTTCATAGTCTTGGACGTTGAGTTGAATCATGAGGACCATTTCCAGTTGTTGGACCATGCGCTGTGAGTTTCGTCTCAGTTGCATCCAGGTGATGATGAGATAAATCAGTCCGAGCACGATCAAGGTCCAGAGGTTGGTGCCATCGGCATTGGTGTAAAGATAAACGCCCAAGATCGCCGCCAGGATCACACTCATGATGACTAAGACGAGGTTGCTTTTAAAATCGAGGATCATGCAAGACTCCTAACTTAAGAATCGCTTATTTTTGGAGATGAGGGGATTGTATTCAATTTGATTTAGCGGAATGTTATAAAACATGTGAATGAAATAGACATCCACCAAGTGAGAATAAACAACGGCTTTTTTATGCACCGGCTGGTGCGGATGGAAGGTGTATTCAATCTGGGCCAGTTGATTGATTTCATAGCCTTCGGAGGCGAGTTTAAAGGTCGTTTCATGCTCATCGGCAAATTTTTGAAACCCCTCATAGGCTTCATCCAGCATGTCTATGGGCCGCATGATTTGAATGGTTTTGTCGGTGTCATGATTGAATTTACTTTGGAAAACTTGGGCCAGCTGATCGGTGTCCAATGCATCCAGTCCCGTATCATACAGGCGCTGGGTAAAGGCATCTTTAAGGGCCATGGTTTCAAATTCTGCGAGTGTAATGTAGGGGGTAAAGAGTTTCAGCCCATGGGCTTTAGCGAGTTGATAAAATTCCTCAACGTCGAGTTCATAAATCGCTTTTTCATCGAGGTTAAAGACCAATTTGATCATGGCAATCACGTCTTCATCGTGAAACGATTCAGAATGGTCAATCTGGTCATAATCATGAAGGGTGCGCCCGGTGGCATCTTCGGCATCAAAATCAATCAAATGCGAAACTTCCAAGGTAAAC
>PR_CR_10_Liq_3_inCRDRAFT_1000209_pt1 | contig 16689 bp, 14 predicted proteins | sample PRCRCaboRojoPR_2_FD_10240 | JGI IMG/M metagenome (IMG submission 10240)
TTCGAGCCACTTGAAGAAAAGCCCCCCGATGACGCTGGCCGGCATTCGATTCAAGCAGGTCCCCGTGAGTCAAAACCGTATCGATCTGGACATGGCCAAAGTCGGCGAAGAGATCTCTTGCTTCGGCGACTGAGTAGGCCTTGGTCCCCGGACTCTCCAGATAGCGAGCGTAGACCGCGGCCAGCGGCAGCCAAGGCCTCAGGCGGAGCAGCGCGTAGCGGGTCCAGAGCATCAGTCCAACCAGACTCCACTTGTGATAGATCATGACCTTCGCCATTCCGCCAGATTTCAGCACGCGCCAGACCTCCGCGATGGCCTTCGGCGTATCTGGGCTGTGATGGAGCACTCCCCAAGAATAGACAAGGTCGAAAGTATCATTCTTAAAGCCCAACTGCTCAGCATCACCTACGGCCAGGTGCGAGGTGTGCCCGAACGCCGCCAGTCGGCGGCGAGCGTGTGTGACCGCACGGTCCGTTAGATCGATTCCCCATAGCTCAGCCCCAGCCTCAGCAAAGCACTGATGATCGGCGCCGAGTCCAACCCCGATCTCCAGCACCCGCAATCCCCGGACCTGCTGAAAACCTGCAAAACCGGGTATGTAGGGCTCCAGCGCATAGCGGGCCTCGCTCTGCGCCTGATAGCCGGCTCGGTCATCATTCGAAAGATACAGGTCCTCGCCGCAAGACGCGCGGTTCCAGAAATCATGTACCTGCTGTTTGTTATAATTGGTCATCATGCCCCAAGGCTGCCCCATAAAGGCCGCTGCAGGCTGGTCTGGTCAAGAAATGATCGGCACCATATCTCAATACAGAGCAGCGACAGTAGGACATAGCTGGCGTCGACCTGGCCGGCGTCGTTCGCCGTGATCAGTCGTTGCACCGCGGCCGGTTCGAACAGCCCACGCCGCTTCAAGCTGTCCTGAGATAACAAATCGCCCAAGAGCTCCCGGAGGTCGTAACGCATCCAACGTCGAAGCGGCGCGCCGAAACCTGTTTTCGGTCGATAGATCACGTCATGCGGCAATAAAGGCTCCATCGCCTTTTTCAGGACCCATTTGCCCTGTCTTCCGCGCTGTTTCAAGCGGGTTGGAATGCGCGTCGCGAGCTCGACCAGATCAATGTCGAGGAAAGGCACGCGCACTTCCACCCCAGATGCCATCGACATTTTGTCGGTATAGATCAGATTGTGATCGCAGAGGAAGAAACGTTGCTCGAGAGCTAGCATCTGCTCCAGTCGGCTGACATGCGCAGGCAACTGCCCAAGAAAGGCCATCATCGGCTGTTCTGCATGTTGCTCACCTATTGTCGCGCGAAGGTCGGCGGAGTAGAGGCTCATTAGCTCAACCCGTGACATCCAGCGGAAATAGTTCACAAGCCTCGCATCGCTGTCTAGTTCGGCGCCACTGAATAGCTTTGCCGTGCGACGGCCCCACGCCCGCCGTTGGTCGATACCAGCGCTCGCCGATGCCAAGCGTCGGCGCAGCGCCGTGGGCAGCCACGCCCACCAGCGTTCAAACATCAGTGCGCGATGTCGGCGGTAACCCGTAAACAGATCGTCGCCGCCGGCGCCGGACAGCAGCACCTTTATTCCCTGCTCGCGCGCCAATCGGCTGATGTGAAGGACATTCAGCGGCGCGGGATCGGCTAGCGGCTCGTCTAGCTGAACGACCATGTGTTCGAGATCGCGGGCCATCAGGCCCGCATCAGTACGAACGACATCGAGCGATACGCCAAGGTGCCTCGCGACGCGGTGGGCGTAGGGCAGGTCATCGGTTGCGCCCCCTTCCTGTCCATCCCCCGTATCGATCGTAAAACAGCGGATCTCCGGGTTTACCTCGCGTGCCAGAGCGACGATCGCGCTCGAATCCAGCCCCCCAGACAGAAAGGCCCCAAGAGGCACATCTGCGACCATCTGCCGACTGACTGCCTCCCGCAAATGCGTGACCACCTCAGCGATCGCGTCCCGTCGACTGAGAGTTGGCAACGTACGGTCGCGAAAGACCGGAAGCCGGTACCAAGTCCAGCGCCTCGCAATCTGTCCATCGCGGACAACCAGGGCGTCTCCCGGAGGCAACTTCCGAACCTCTTTCAAAGGGGTACCTTGCCCTGGGCACCAGAGGAAGGTCAGGTAGCGCTGGAGCGCAGCGGCATCCAGCGTGAGCCCGTCGGACAAAAGGGGCAGCAGCGCCTTTATCTCGCTTGCGAACGCAAAGCAATCGGCCATCGCAGCGTAATACAGCGGCTTGACTCCGAATGCATCGCGCGCTAAGAGCAGTGATTCAGTGCGGCGATCCCACAGCGCCAATGCAAAGATTCCGTTCAGACGGGACAGCATCGCCTCGCCCTCGGTGAGATAGAGGTTCAGCAAGACCTCCGTGTCGGAAAACCCACGAAAGACGGCGCCTTTGCTCGCCAAATCCTGGCGTAGCGCGCGGAAGTTATAGATCTCCCCGTTAAAGACCAGAACCACCAAACCATCGGGGCTCACCATCGGCTGATGGCCCGTTGGAGACAGGTCGAGTATCGACAGGCGGCTATGCGCGAGGCCGATTCCTTGATCTTGATCTACAAACACGCCAGCATCATCTGGCCCGCGGTGCCGAAGATGATTGAGCGCGCTGTTCAGGGCGAACTCATCGAATCTCCCTGACACACCGGCTAGACCGCACACGGCGCCCGCCCCTTCCATCCACTCNCGACGGCCCGAAAGAGCGCGCGATTCTGCTCAAGCGCTCCGCTTTCCGTGACGTACTGTCGCGCCCAGTCTTGCGCTGCATCCCGTCGGGTGGCGTACTCCGCGGGCGTCAAACTGGCCCAGCGTTCAATCGCCTCGGTCCACCCAGAAGGGTGCTCCAACGACAAAACTTCCAGTGCGCCTCGACAATCCGGGCGCCAGGGTGTTCGATCACTAACCACCACTGAAGTACCAGCGCTCAAGGCTTCAAAAATAACGTGCCCGAAGTTCTCGCCCCGCGTCGGAAACACAAAGACGTCATGTTCCGCCAACGCAGCCGGAACTTCCTCTGGCTCAATCTCCCCAGCATAGCGAACCGTGATGTTGCGAGGAAGATTGCCTATCAGCGTCAGGCAGTCTTGCCAATACTCCTCGTCTTCCGTAGGGCCATAGATCGTCAAGTCCACTTGGCTTCGCACCTGACCAAGACGTTGTAAAAGGAAGAGCAAATTCTTCTTTCGGGTGAGGCGGGAGAGATAGACTAGCCGCAAACGGCCATTTGGATGAGCTGGCATTCTCGCAGCACCTGCAATCGATACACCTCCCTCCTGCATATTCACGAGATTCGGTGCGACCAGTACTCGGCACGCAAGACCACCGAGAGCGCAACGAATCTCCGAGGCCTCCTTTTCACTTGAAGCTTGCCAAGTCACCTCATTAAACAGCCCAAACAGCTTTGCAAACGCAAGGTAAACGCGTTTTCTTGATGCCTTAATAGCCAGAGCACCAGGCGAGAACTCGCCCCTGGGTGCTACGACAACTGGTCGTCTCAAGCACGACCCAAGCCGCCTAATAAGCAATGGAGTGCCAGTGAAGCGCGGATTCCAGAAACTGTTCAGATACAGTACATCGTGTGGCATGTTGGCCAAAAGGTCTTCAATGTCGCGAAAGGAGAGTTCTCTATCAGGCGCATAGAAGACATGCGCAGGGCCAACCCTATTCCACGTACCGATGTCTACGGATTCGTAGGGGGCATCGGAGCCAACATCACGATCACGAGTAACGATCCGGAACTCATACTCCTCCGACAGCGCGTCGACCAAATTCCGCACCGAGCGTGCGGGACCACCTCCTCTAAAGCCTGGGAGGTAATAGTTCAAAAAGCATAAAATGATTGGCCTACTCATCGGCAAACCCAACTCGTCTTCGGAAAACCTAACCAGCTCGCTCAATTCCTCTATCGTGCCCACGTACAGCTCGGCAATTCTCACGCCGCTCCATTGAGCGAAATCACGGCACAGGACAGCCCATGCTACCCTCAAGCTGTGTGGTTACGGCAACCGCAATTCGAAGAATGGGCTCACGGAGAAACCGCCTCGCACGAATCAAGGATGCGACGGGCGATGTGAGTCCATGTCAACTTTCGCTCTGCGCGTTCTCGCAGCCTCTGTGCAAACGTGCTGCCAAGAGCTGGACTCTCCGCCAGTTGAACGATACGCTCCGCAATTACAGTTGAGTCCGGCGGGCACAGAAACCCATCAAAACCGTCCCGAACAAGCTCCCTCATTGGAGCGGTATCCGGGAATATCACCGGTTTCCCCATCATCGCATACTCGAATAGCTTGGTTGACGAAGCATGCCAAGCCGCGCCGGGCTGCGTCCCAATATCAATTGCCGCGATAAAACCTGGAACCTCTGACAAAGGAACCCTGCCGGCTAAGTACGTCTTCTCGCTGATGCCCAGTTTCACCACTTGCCGCCGCAGTTCCTCAAACTGAACGCCATCGCCAACGAAAAGCAACCGAAGATGGGAAAGCTTCTCTTGGATACGAGCAAATGCGTCCGCCAGCAGATCCAACCGATGCCACCGAAACATCGAACCGACGTACCCGATGATCGTTGTCCCTTGCTCGAATGGGAGAGGCGTTGGCGGTACACCGACACCGAAATCCGGATCGGCTCCCATCGGCGTCACCAAAAACTTGGATCGAGGAACACCGAATCCCTGAGCGTAATAGTCGCGTAAAGCAGTAGAAAGCACTGCTACACAATGCGGGCTTACAATTTGACCACGCTCGACTCGACGCGCCAGCCCTCGAAACAGCGAAGGCGCGGCAAGAGACTCCTTTTCTTCCAAGAAAGGCGCGTTCATCTCCAATATGTGGCAGCAATTCCGATTAATCGCCAAGTGCACACTTGCGCCTTGCAGGTAAGCCGCTCGCTCAAATACGACGTCAGGTGCATAGGCTGCAATAGTTTCCCGCAACCGTGCTCCAAACTGCCGGTCGAACCTTAAAAGCTGCGCATCCCGTGCTGTTTCCCATAATCTAGGTGGTATGTAGCGCTTTAGCCGTTCCCGCGCTGCCCCGGTCTTCTTCCCATCTTTCACCGCCAAACTGCATGCCGAGTTTCCGGCAATCAGCTCTACGACATCGTGGCCGAGCGCCCTAAATGCGTCCATCATCTTACGCATGTGCACGGAATATCCCGACGGCGCATGCGTCGACAAACCGGGATGGGGTGAATAATACAGTATTCTCATTATTGCGACGTTGCCTGAGCAAGGTCAGATCTTATCTACTGGCTTAGCTGTCTCGTTAAACACCGGAAAACGATCTTGGATGGGCTTCTTACCCAAAAAAAGGGCGAGCTTCCTAAAGCCCTCAGGATCTTTAATTGATAGACTAATAAAATCACCATCCCGACCCTCAAAGTACTGTTGAATAAAAGCGGTATGCGCATGCAACTTGACCAACTCAGCCGCCACATCTGGATGCTTCCCAAACCTAGTCTAGGACCACGTCTCAAATGACTTACACCAAGATACCTCGTCACGTTCCAAGTGGATAAATTTACTCCCAGGAAATATTTCGTCCAGCACTGGAATTAGATCTTCCTTTAGCCATGGCAAATCGTCAGCAGAATCGAACTTGGCAGCAAATCTTACAACCTTGTCGATTCGCCCTTTTAAATAATACTCTCGCCATACTGTTCTCTCGAAGCTCGTATTGTGATAACCAAGCATTTCTAGTGATTTACCCAGCGACGTCGTGCCGGTCTTGTTGTATCCGACACAAAAAACCTTTGGTCCGTAGCGCTCCGGCCGAGCGGAAATAAGTTGCCATCGAAGTGCTAAACGCGCAGTCTTTATATATTTTCGGAGTAACTTCATCATCTATACTGGGAAGTCTAGGCATCTCAATTCCATAGACCCAGGCTTTTTACCGTGCAAAAGAAACAATCAAGATCAGCGAGTGATGAGTTCAGGTAAAACTCGGAACAGCCGACCCCAGCGACCTCTCGCAAGCACTTTAAAGAACAATCATGAGTTTTCAGTCAGGGCACATTTCGGCACGGGAAATGGGCTGGCCCAGGCAACCAAATTAACGAGTATAATCTCGGCCTGTCGACACCATCGCATTCCCTTTAATCTCCCAAGAAATAGCGATCCCCTTTTGACCCCGCACAGATGGAACCGATAATTTGTTGTGTTCCGTACCTAGAGACGTGCATGCGTGAAGTGCTGGTTACGCAGGGATAGCTAAATCTCGTACATCTACGGGCTCGAAAATGAAACTCAAGTTCTCGATGGCTCACCAGATGGGCCAGGTTCCAAACTATATGATATCGGGCTAAAGCCGATCAGGTCCAGGTACTTATGTTCCTGCATTCATTCGGCTCACGGATTCTCGTAGAGAGGCATCCGCGCACGATAATGCAGCAGATTACCGCAGTTTAGCTAATGGCCCGACGATGATTGAGATACTTCCGTAGTTTGATTAGTATGTACACTAAGCCTCCAGCACGAATCAGATTCAGAAATCTCAAACGCCGGAGCGCAACGCCCTGCGCCCTTGCGAACTCAATCCAGCGCAAGTTCTCGTTATACTTCCCCAGTAACATGCCCCTAACTATCTGGTTGACAACTTTCTCATTACCAAGCCGAGGACTCTCACGAAACAAGTCGGCGCCATACATCTCAAGGAAACAGCCTATCAAACGATATCTTTCTTCCATTTACTCGCGATTGGTCTCCGAATAAACCTTCGACAAGTGGTCGCTGCGGCTCTCATCAATCCGTTGCACGACAATCGGAGCGTAGAACTGAGGAGAACAATTTTTATATATCCTTAGCCAGTTCAGGCTTTCAGAAGCTCTGAATTGCTCAAAAAATAGGTACGCCGTCATACAATCCGACTGAACCACATGTGTGTAGTCCCCTTTAAACTGCCCGGTTAGCCAACGTTCATACCATATCTCCGCCGGCTCTTGATCGGCACCGTCTACTGGTCTCTTTGTTGGAAACAGATAATGCTGATAACCCGGACTGCCACGCATTATTTGATGTATGACGCTAAGCCCACCCTCAATAATGGTGTCGTCGCTATCAAGAAACACCAACCATTCACCCGCCGCGTCTTCTATAGCTCTATTGCGCGCATAATTAACCCCTTTATTGCAACGATAGTCGATAAGAACAATCTTTTCATCAGGCAAGTAGGAGCTTATCGTGTCTAATGTAGAATCAGTAGATCCGTCATTGACAAGCACCAACTCGTAGTCTTTGAAGTCTTGCTTAATCACACTCTGGATGCATCTGCCCACTGTATCGTGACGATTATAGACGGGAGTGATAATCGAGTATTTCATGCTAAAAATGACTAATTTGAATACCTTTAACGTCGCCGGGCTTCGTATTCGTAGACAACAAATATTCTGGTCCTGAAACTCACTGTCTTGTTCCAGGTCTACTTTGATGAGCTATGGACAAGGCAGATCTATGGAAGGAGTTATCTCGCGAGCAACTTAATCCCTCGACGAATTGACGGGCCCACCGGTTGGGTGTGTACTGCCGAGATAACGTGTGACTTGCGGCTCCCATGCTTCGGCGTATAGGCTCTGCCAAATCCGACATTTTCAGCATGTGGTGTGCCAGTTCAAGCGCATTCCCCGATTTAAAGACGAACCCGTTGTAGTGCTCCCGTACCAGATGCACGGACGCACCACAAACGTCAGAGCAGATGACCGGAAGACCAGTCGCCGCGGCTTCCTGGATCACCACGCCCCAGGGCTCGCACCGGCTTGGCAGAACAAAGGCGCTCGCCTGCGCCATCAGAGTAGGGAGCTGCTCAGGCTGGACAAAGCCAGGGAGAATCACTCCAGCTTCGCCTTCCAGCGCTGAAAGTAGCGGGCCAGCTCCAACGCACATAAGCTGCCATGGCTCATTGGTGGCAGCCCGGTAAACGCGATAGGCGTCGATCAAGCTGTCCAACCCTTTCTCTTCGACGAATCTTCCAACAAAAAGGAACGTTGGTGTTTTCTCACTCTGGGGATCATAGACGGCGGCGAAGCGCTCCCAATCGCAGGCATAATATCCCTCCCAGCAGTTTTCGCCCGTGTAGCCCAACTTTCGTGCAAATGTGCGCTGCCGTTCGCCGGACGCCCATAAGATATCTATCGCTGGATGCAAGTACCAAGACGCCAAGGCATTCGCCAAATGTTGACGCGCCGATCCACGCCATTGTGTATCAGAGCCCGCCACCACGGGCACGCCGAGTTTACGTAGCTGACGAGCCGTGTGGAGATAGTCGCGATCCATCCACCCTGCCATCAGGATTGCGTGCGGGTCAAAGGCTGCAATCTCGGCCACCATCTTGTCCCGGCTACAATCCTTCTTATCGTATAGCGTATCGATCCAGTCAAACAAATGCGCGTCAAAAGGTGCCGACGTTGCCGGTTTCCACCGAAACACCAACAACTCCACCCCGTGTTCCTGCTTGAGGGCCTTCAGGCACGCGGCCATATAGCCGGAAAGGCGGGAGAAGAGCACGGCGACCCGCGTGACCTTTCTTCGCTCTTTCACGGGCGCCCCTGATGTCTATGTTTGTCCAGGCCCGACCATGGAGGCGATATTGTGTTCCGTGCGTTCAGCTACCCGGTCCCACGTGTACATCGACTCGACGCGGCGACGACCAACTAGCCCCCTTTCGGAGATGTCCGCCTTCGGCAGCGCGATCGCTTCCACCATTGAGCGTTCCAGTGATTCGACGTCCCCGGGAGGGATCAACCAGCCGCTCTCTTTCGACACCATGGCATCCACAGCGCCGACCTTCGTGGCGATGATGGCAAGCCCTGAAGCCATGGCTTCCAAAATGACCGTTGGCATTCCTTCCGAATAACTTGGACAAAGTAGGACGTGACAGGAGCGTAGAATTTCTTGTACGCGTCTTTCTTCACGGACAACTCCCCAATAGGTGATGGCCGGATGTGACAGACGCTGGCTCGCAGGGGTCGGACCGACAAAGTCGCAAGTAAACTCGTATCGGTCAAGGAGACGTGAAAGAACGACATTAAGCTCCTTTACGCCCTTTCTACGCTCACTTCGGCCGATAAACACAAAGCGGAGTGGTCCCGTCGTGACATTGACGTGAGAGACGAGCCAATGGCGTCCAACCCCGTTTGGCGATTCGATGATACGCTCCGCCTTCACCCCTAAGCGCTTCATGATCTCCGCGAGCCCACCGCCGCCCAACGAGAGCGCGACATCGGCGTGCCTGATCAGCCACCCGAACGCGGGGCGTAGCATCCAGTTCTCCAGCAATGCCCGCGCGTCTGCGGCGCGCTGGAAGATCTCCAGCCCGTGTGGGTTGACGCCAATAAGAGAGAGATCGCTACCATTGCACCTCGCGCGGACGGCGCTCCACCCGGTCAGACCTTGCGCGTAGATAAAATCCGCGGTCCGATGATGCAGGTAGGCCTGAAGCAAACTTGCAGAGGTTACGTACGAATCCCAAAGATAGTGACCGGGAAAGTTGCGCTGTGGCGCTCTCTTCACAGGTATCCAGTTAAGCTTTTCGTCTTCCACGCAACCGAGGACACTATACCGCCCGCTCGTCGTGGCTTGCGTGTCCTCAGAGAAATAGACATCAACTTCGATCCCAAGCTTAACGAGATGTTTGGCCAGATAGAAGGAGTGCTTTTGGATCCCACCGATGACGTTGGGGAAGATGCCGTCCGAGAACAGTGCGATACGCATGTATGTTGACAGCCGCGCGACAGCGTCAGGTACCTTGGGTGTCTAATCCGGCACTGCGCGTCTAGTGGTGAGTCCGGTCACGAAGGCTCTGGCCAACAAAAGGACAGTCACAATTGACTGGCTAGCGCCCCGACTTGACTCTGCTATGGAACACTCGCCCGCCGCTCTCGCTAAGAGTCTCACGCGCCCTGCGCTAGACGGCGAAAACTTGAACTGTTCATAGTAAGTTCATGGTAACTTGCGATGGCATGGATCTCACCAGCTTCCATGTAGGCGATGCGGTCGCAGCTTTGTACCGTGCTCAAGCGATGGGCGATCATCACTACCGTTCGTGATCCTTTCAACGCGTCAACCGCACTCATGACGATGCTCTCCGTCAGGTTGTCCAATGCAGCGGTAGCCTCGTCCATTACCAGAATTTCCGGGTCATTGTACAAGGCGCGAGCGATTGCAATGCGCTGTCGCTGGCCGCCTGAGAATCTAACGCCCCTCTCGCCGACGAGCGTATCAAGGCCATTCGGTAGATTTTCGATCACTTCCAAAAGGTTAGCGGCATCGACGGCACGTCGCACGGCTGTTTCGTCAATTTCATTCTCTTGCAGACCCAAGGCAATGTTCTGTCGTATCGTACCATCCACCAAGTAGACCGACTGTGGAACATAACCAATCAACCTGTACCACTGCTTCAGCTGTGCTTGAATGTCTATTTCATCTACAAATACCACCCCTTTCGAGGGCGTGAGGATGCCAAGTAGCACGTCGATGAGTGTTGACTTGCCGCTACCGCTACGCCCGACAAAACCTATCGCCTCACCTTTTTGAATAGACAAATTTATATCGCGCAAGGCATATCGTTCGGCACCAGGGTAGCGGTACCAAACGTGCGCTATCTGAATTCGCCCGAAACCTTGATGCCATGAGGGTAGTTCATTGACTGAGTCTGCAGGTTTGACCGCGGTTAGTTCTTCCAGATAACGGACGTCAGCCTCAACAACGTCCACTGAAACCATACCCGCTCGGACCGTCGTATAGGCTTGCAGCACGACCGATATTGAGCCCTTCATTCGTGCCATTGCAACAGCAAAAAGTGCCGCGGTCGCGAGCACTTCGGTACCCGATCCATGCAACCGAAAGAGGATGATGACTACTGCCAACAGCGCCGCCACGCTAACCCACTCCATCATGACTGGCAACGTCGCATTAAGCACCTGTTGAAGCCGTTGCATATCCAGTACGCGAGCGAGCGCGCGTTGAAAACGTCGCAGGAAGAATCCCTCCCGCCCAGACAGACGCAGCTCCTTGACTCCACCTAGGCCCTCTTGAACCGATAGAATCGCGTCTTTGCGCGCCTGCTGAGCGCGGACGGCGAAAAACTTGATGCGGCCGTTAGCTTTGGCGACCAGTGGAACCGCAAAGACTATGGCCAAGAACCCGGCGAAGAGCGCCGCGCCGGGAGTACTGACTAGCAGCAGCACGACGATCGCGAGCGTCACAAGCAGGTTGGTCACCAATTGGCCGATCGGATGCAGTACTACCACGCCGAGCTGAATGCACTCCTGGTTGACGTTTCGCATGAGCTCAGAGGTGTTACGACTGAGGTGATAGACATAAGGGGCCTGAATGTAGCCTTGGAAGAGTCGGGTCGAGAGATCACGCACAATGCTTTGGATGTAGCGGGCGCGAACGTAGGCGACAAATGGCGTGTACACCAGCTTGAGAGTAATCAGCGCCAGCAGCACAGCGCTTCCAGCGTAGACGAGCATGCTCGCTGTAACGTGCTGGGGCTCAACCCCAAGAAAGGCCAGGAAACGTGACGTTAGGTCGTGCTCAAAAACACGTTCTGGCTGGGCAACGATGCCGATATAGAGCGGCACAAAGCCGACACCAATCATTTCCACGAGGGCGTTTATCAGCAACAGCGTCAAGAGCAGAAGCCCCTGCCAGCGCTGGCGCCGTGTTAGAAGCCCCTTGAGGGCAATCAGGGATTTCCACATAAGGGAGTTTAAAGGGGCACGGAGATCAACGGGAGCGAAGCAACTGCTCGAAATACTCCACCGCGAGCACCAGTCCCGGCTGGAGGTCGACAGTTGGTTCCCAGCCAAGCTGGTCACGCGCAAGCGCGATATCGGGGCGACGTTGCACAGGGTCGTCACTCGGCAGCGGCTCGTATCTCAGGGTCGAGGTTGAGCCCGTCAGCTCGATGACCTTGTGGGCGAGCTCCTTGATAGTGAACTCGCCAGGATTGCCTAGGTTGATCGGACCGGCGAGGTCATCGGGTGATTCCATAAGCCGGATGAAGCCCTCGATCATGTCATCGACATAGCAGAAGGAGCGAGTCTGTGAGCCCTCACCGTAGATGGTGATAGGCTCGTTTTTCAGGGCTTGGACGATGAAGTTCGACACTACACGACCGTCGTTGGGGTGCATGCGCGGGCCGTAGGTGTTGAAGATGCGTGCGACCTTGATGCGCAGGTTGTGCTGGCGGCGGTAGTCGAAGAAGAGGGTCTCGGCGCAGCGTTTGCCCTCGTCGTAGCAGGAGCGGCGGCCGATGGGGTTGACGTGGCCCCAGTAGTCTTCGGTCTGGGGGTGGACCTCCGGGTCGCCGTAGACCTCGCTGGTGGAGGCCTGGAAGATCTTGGCCTTGGTGCGTTTGGCGAGGCCGAGCATGTTGATGGCGCCGTGGACGGAGGTCTTGGTGGTCTGCACGGGGTCGAACTGGTAGTGGATGGGGGAGGCGGGGCAGGCCAGGTTGTAGATTTCGTCGACCTCGACGTAGAGCGGGAAGGTGACGTCGTGACGCATCAGCTCGAAGTGGGGGTTGTCCATCAGGTGGACGATGTTGTCCTTGGTGCCGGTGAAGAAGTTGTCGACGCACAGGACATCGTGGCCGTCGGCGATGAGGCGGTCGCAGAGGTGGGAGCCGAGGAAGCCGGCGCCGCCGGTGACCATGATGCGTTTTCTGAGGGCGTATTCCATGTTGTAGTCCTGGCTCTATGGGTGCGGCACTGGCTCACCCGGACGCCGGCGCTTCGTGCCGGACATGAGCCGCTAGCTGGTGAAGCGATTCATCACACTGACACGTTTGGATTTGCGATCCCTTGGGAGATACCGATTGATTGGGCACCCTGCCCAAAAACCGGACGGAGCTGGCCCTGATCTGACAATGGCGCGGTTTCCCGGCTCCTTCATTTTCAGCGCCCCGATCTGAACAAGGTGCCGCTGAAAAGGGCGGGCGATCCTGGCCCGCATGGGAAACGGCCTTCAATCGGCGTTTCCCGTGGATGGAGACCGCGTTGGAGATACGTCAGGGTGTTAATCGAAACTTCGACCAGCCGCTCTGCGCCGCGGGAGTGGCGTCGGCGGCGGCACTCTGGACCGCTGGCCTTGATCATAAGTCCGACCACCACGCAGCCGGCGCGAGGGGACGCAGAGCGTCCGCCCCAGCTCCCACGCTGGAGCGTGGGAGCCAGAGCCCGGCCCGTGGTCGAACTTACGATCAACGCCGAACCGCTCGCGCCGGGGACGGTGCCCCCCCGGCGCTGGAGGGGCTCCACTCTTTATAGGCCGCGCGTGGGGGCCTTGGCGACGCCGGGCGAACTGAACGCCGCGTCTTCAGGCTGCGGCGACGCTGGAGCGGGCCATGATCACCCTGGTTGCTTTGCCCAGCACTTCGAGCAGGATCGCGACCCGCTGTTCGCCCGAGGCGTTATCGAACACGCCGCGGAGTCCTTCGAAAGGGCCCTCCGTGATGGCGACGGACTGCCCCTTCTTCAGCTCCTGAGTCGGGGCAAGGTGAAGGCCGGTTCTTGCGTCGGCGTCCTGGCGGAGCGCGTCAATGACTTCATCCGGCACCGGCATCAGCTGGTGACCGAAGGTGACGAGGGTTGTGACACCGATGGTGGAACGGATGGGTGCGACCGTTTGCTGATTGGGATCGATGCGCAGGAAGAGGTAACGGGGAAACAGCGGCTCGACGACCTCTTTCCAGGTTCCGCGGTGCTTCGCGACGCGCTTGAACCAGGGCAGATAGGTCTCGAACTCCTGGCGTTGGAGATTGGCCTCTGCAACCGATTCTTTGCGGGGCTTTGTGTGGACGACGAACCAGGCGTTCACCCTAGGACTCCTCTTGTTCCGGGCCGGCTGGAACCTCCCTGCCCCGTAACTCGGCCACTTCCCTGCGGAGTTGTTCGATCTCTCGTTTGATGTCTTCGAACTCGGCTGTTTTGCGCTTCAGGAAGCGAACCGCGATCCGGGCCTTGCGCTCGATGCCCTCGGGGGTGAGCAGGTAGGTGTAGGCGATCTTGTTATGGCTGTTCTTGAAGTTCTCCGCTTTGATCCAGCCTTTCTTCAGCAAGGCCTGCAGGCAGTAGTTGGTCTTGCCGAGGCTGACACCAAGCTCGCGCGAGAGTTGCCTTTGACTGATGTCCGGCTGTGCTTCCAGCAAGCGCAGGACCTGGTAGTGGATCTCGTCGCTCAAGACGAGCGCATCTCCTGCCGGTCTTCGGGCACGCTACCGCCGTGCCGCGTCTGGATTGGCGCGACCGGTGCGCTTGCGCGCAGTGGGTGGGCCGGTCCTTTTGGCCCTGCGTTCAATTGTTGAACTCAAGCTTAATCCCGGGCGTGAATCGCGTCAAAGACGCCGGGTGGCCTGATGTTGCCTTTCGTCCGGCGGCCGGCAGCGTGAGGGTTGTCTGCTCTGGCAGGGTGGCGGTTAAGACTGACCCATTAATCGGTTAATGCCGGATGCCCGGCTAGTAATATCCGGCCCCGGCGCTGCCCTCTTCCGCCTTGTTGAGCACGGTGCCGAGGATGTTTGCGCCGTCGAGCAGCGCATAGGCTTCCATCAGCTCATCCTTGGTGGTGCCGCCTTCTTCGACCACGAGCAGCACCGCGTCGACGTAGGGTGCGAAGGCGATGACGTCGTCACCGCCCAGTACCGGCGGCATGTCGAAGAGGACCAGGCGGTCCGCATAGCGCCCTTTGAGCTCTTCCACCAGCTCGATCATCTTCGGCGAGCACAGGATTTCCGACGAATGCGTAAAGGAATGGTTGCCGGGGAGAAGTGTCAGGCGCTCGATGCCGGGGTTGACCAGCAGTTCTTCGATGGGGCGGTCGTCGGTGATGTAATCGCTCAGGCCTGGCACCGGCTGGTCAAAGAAGAAGGACGCGAGGGATGGCCGTCGCAGGTCCAGGTCCACAAGCAGGACCGTGTGCTTGAGATCCCGCGCCAGCGTGATGGCGAGGTTGATGGACGTGACCGTCTTGCCGTTGCCCTGGGCGGGGCTGGTGATGGCGAGGGTCTTCCAGTGATTGGCGCGCATCCGCTGCAGGACGTGGGTGCGCAGCACCTTGTAGGCCGTCGCAGCAGGGTCGTGATCGGCCATCGCAACGATTCTGTTCGCTAACAAACGTTCAACGCTGGCGGGTACGACCGGCACAAGGTCGTGGCGCACGATGCTGTCGCCGGGCGTGCCGCGACCGACCTGCATGGGCTGGCCCTGCGCGTCCGGCGCCGGCAGTGAGGACACCTGTGCCGCGTCGCTGCCGTCGGTATGCTCGGCGAGTCGGCGCTTGTGGGCCTGCTTCAGACGCTCCACGGCATCGCCCCCAAACCCCCGAGCGTGCCGGCCAGCGGCAAATGGAGCTCCAGCTTGCGCAACAGGGTGAACCAGAGCAGATCCAGGGGCTTGACGAAGAAGTGCACCATGGCGATGCCGAGCACAATCGAGGCGGCGGCAGCCCCCGCAAACCAGAGCCGGTGCCGCGTCCGGCGGCGCCGCTCGGCGGGCACGGCGATGTGGGGGATCAGGGCCAGGGGCGGTGCGCCGGTGATGAGCTGCACGGTGCGTGCGCCGTGCAGGCCCTTGTCCAGGAATTCTCGCAACGCAAGGTGGCCGACGCCGGCGCCGACCGAGCCCACGACCCCCAGCATCATGATGGCGGGGCGGTTGGGCTCGATGGGCTCGTCCGGCACGGCGGGCGGCTCGATCAATGTGAACCGCTCAGCCTTGCGCTCCGTCTCCAAAGCCTCGGCCAGCTCCGCCTCCAGCTGCTTGTCCTTGACCTCACGGTACTTGGCAACGGCGTTGTCGTAGCCCCTGGTCAGGTCGTTGTACTCGCGCTCGATGTTCGGGGCCTCGATCAGACGCTGTTCGTAGGTCTTGATGCGCGTGGCCAGGTCCTGGCGGGCGTCGCGCAGGCCCTGGATTTCGAGCTTGATCCCTTCCAGCCGGGCCTGGAGCTGGACATAGGCCGGATTGGCCGAGCTTGATAGGGCCGGCGCATCGGCGGCGCTTCTGCCCGCGGTCGCGAGACGGCGGTCCGCCTGTGCCAGGTTGCGCTCGAGCCGTTGCACGTCCGGATGCCTGGACGAGTAGCGCTCACGCGCGCTCTGAAGCTCGCGGGCGAGCTCCTCGCGCTGACGCTGCAGCGCGCCGAGCTCCGAGCCGCCGACCAGGCCGCGCAGCGCCGCCATCTCCCGTTCCATAGTGAGTCGGTCAGGGTGGGTCGGCGCGTAGCGTGCGGCCACACCGACATGCTCCGCCTCCAACATCTGCAACCGCGCGGCCGGCGTCAACGCGGTCTGCCCGCTGCCTGGGGACGCCACGCTGAGCTGTGGGTCGATCTGCCCGAGCTGGGTCTCCAGAAAGAGCTGCTGCTCCTCCAGGGACCGAATCATCAGCGCGTTGTCGCGCAGCTGCTCCTCCGCCCGCTGCATCAGCTCGCGGTTCAGCGCGAACAGCTCCGGCAGGTTGTTGCGGTGCTCCTCCTTGAACACCGCCAGCGCGGCTTCCAGCCCACGGATACGGTCCGCGAGCTTGTTGGCCTCTTCACGCAGAAAATCCGACGCCTCTTCGACGGCGGCCTCGCGCTGGCGCAGGTTCTCTGCCATGAAGAGCGACACCAGCTCGTTTGTGACCTTCTGCGCAACAGGCGCGGAGCTGGTCTTGAAGGAGAGCGAGAACGCGATTGTGGCTTTT
>PR_CR_10_Liq_3_inCRDRAFT_1000211_pt1 | contig 16647 bp, 17 predicted proteins | sample PRCRCaboRojoPR_2_FD_10240 | JGI IMG/M metagenome (IMG submission 10240)
ATCACCCAGCCCCTCGGCCAGCAGTCTCAGAAAGAGCGCGAGCGCTGCAACCTTGGGCGCACTCCCCAGAAAAGCGGTTACGGCTGTCGGTGCGCCCTGATACACATCCGGCACCCACATATGGAATGGCGCAGCACCGAATTTGAACGCCACACCAACCAGCGCAAATGTCATACCAAAAGCCAGCAGCAGCGCGTTTTCGCCGCCCGATGCTGCCAGCATGATCTCACCGATGAGCAGGCTGCCGGTCGCCCCGTAAATCATGGACATGCCGTAGAGCAGCATGCCGGAGGCAAGCGCACCGAGGATGAAGTACTTCATCGCTGCTTCAGAGCCAACCCGGTTGTCACGATCCAGGGCGACCATGGCGTAAAGGCTCAACGAAAGCAGCTCAAGGCCGATATAGAGGACAAGCAGGCTGCTCGCCGAGGCCATGACGAACATCCCGAGTGTTGCAATCAGCGCGAGCAGATAGAACTCGCCCTTGAGCAGCCCCCGATCGCGCAGATAATCCCGACTGTATGCCAGTGTAAGCGCAGCCAATGCCGCCGATGCGGCCTTCAACAGCGCCGCGAGCGAATCGCTGACCACCATGCCGTTGAATGTTGTCTGCCCGCTGTCACCCCAGTGCGTGTAGAAGGCCAGCCAGACACCCGCCAGCAGACTCAGTTGAGTGAGCCAGAAGGCAAACCGCGCCTCACCGCTGCGGTCAAACAGATCGGCCACCAGGACGACACAGACCATCACCCCGAGCCAGATCTCCGGGGCAGCCAGTGCAAATTGAGGCATCTCGAAATTCATCATCGTCCCTGTATCCGTTCTAGAGAATCGGCACCACAAGCCGGAAGAGCGCATCAAGCGACGGCGTCATGACATCAATCAGTGGCGCCGGATACACACCGAAGAAAATCACCACCACGGCGAGCGTCCCGAGCAGCAGGCGCTCTCGCGCCGTGATGTCGGTCAGTGCCTCGACCTGCTCATTGCGCACTTCGCCATAGACCACCCGTTTGATCATCCACAGACTGTAGGCTGCACCCAGAATCAATGTCAGGGCGGCAATCGCGGCATACCAGAAACCGGCCTGGAAGCTCGCCAGAATGACCATGAACTCGCCAACGAACCCGGAGGTACCGGGCAGGCCGGCATTCGCCATCGCGAACAGGACAAAAAACGCCGCGAAAACCGGCATGCGGTTGGCGACACCGCCGTAGTCGGCAATACGTCGTGTGTGCATGCGATCGTAGAGCACACCGACACAGAGGAACATGGCCGCGGAGACGAAGCCATGGGAGATCATCTGCACCATGCCGCCCTCAAGCGCCAGCAACGCACCGTCGCGGCTGCCGCTGCCACCGAGGATCCGGAAGATCAGGAAGAACCCGAGCGTCACAAAACCCATATGGGCAATGGATGAATAGGCAATGAGTTTCTTTAAATCTTCCTGGACCATCGCCACCAGGCCGATGTAGACGACAGCGATCAGCGACAACCCGATCAAAAGCCAATCAAGCGCCATGCTCGCCTCAGGCGTAATCGGCAGACTGAAGCGCAGAAAACCATAACCACCGATTTTCAGCGTGATGGCCGCGAGGATGACCGAACCGCCAGTGGGCGCCTCAACATGCGCATCCGGCAGCCAGGTATGCACCGGAAACATTGGCACCTTGACCGCAAACGCCGCCAGAAACGCCAGGAACAGCAGCGTCTGCGTAGCCAGCGGCAGCTGCAGGCCGTAGAAGTCCTGAATGGCAAAACTGCCTGCCTCGGTGCGCAGATAAATCAGCGCAATCAGCATCATGACCGAGCCAAGGAAGGTATAAAGAAAGAACTTCAGCGTTGCATAAATGCGATTGGGGCCACCCCAGATACCGATGATCAAGAACATCGGTATCAGCATCGCCTCAAAGAAAACATAGAACAGAATGGCGTCGAGGGCGCTGAACACCCCGATCATGATGCCTTCCATAATTAAAAAGGCAGCCAGATACTGCGCTGGCTTGTAACGCACGACCTCCCAGGCCGCGCCCACCACCAGCACAGTGGCGAACGCCGTGAGTACGATCAGCGGCATGGAGATGCCATCGACACCCAGGTAGTAATCAATGCCGAAAGCCTCAATCCAGGTGACGCGCTCGACAAACTGCATGCTTGCCGTGCCACGCTCGAAACCAAACCAAAGCCCGAGCGAAGCCACCATCACCGCGGCGGCAACCGCAAGCGCCAGCCAGCGTGCCCGGTCTGCATCCTCACGACCCACGGCCAGAATGCCCACTCCCCCGGCAATTGGCAGCCAGATCAAAAGGCTTAACAAGGGCAAACCATGCAACATGCTCAGAACCATCCCCGCCAGCTACCCACAAAGATCGTCAGCAGCACGAGCAGGCCCACGATCATTGCAAAGGCATAGTGATACAGATATCCGGACTGCAATCCGCGCAGTACCGAAGCGATACGGCCAACCGTCCTGGCAGTGCCGTTAACCACCAGCCCGTCAATAAAGCTTTGATCCCCCCCGCGCCAGAGCACCGAGCCAAGCCAGCGGCCACCACCGGCAAACCCTTTGCTGTAGACCTCGTCAAACCCGTACTTCTGCTCGAGTACGCGAATGACCGGTGCGAACCGTTGATTGATGGCGGGCAACAGTCCCGGATTGCGCAGATACAGATACCAGGCCGTTACCGCCCCGGCGACAGCCAGCCAGAAAGCCGGATTGACCGCGGCATGAAGTCCGAAGGCGAATGGCCCATGGAAGCTCTCGGCCTTGATGGCAAGCACGTCGTTGGCCGGCAGCACCTGAATGGCGTTGCCAAAGAATCCGCCAAAGACCATGGCGTCGATGGTGAGATAGCCGATGACAACGGACGGCACGGCAAGTGCAATAAGCGGCCACTCCATAACCGGTAGCACATAGCGCGGCAGATGCGAGATATGCGCCTTGGCATGCGGGTCAATGCGCTCTTCGCCCCAGAAGACCAGGAAGTAGAGCCGGAAACTGTAAAGCGCGGTAATGAACACACCGAGCAGCACGGCGATATAAGCAAAGCCGGCACCGAATCGATCGGATAGCGCAACCGCCTCGATAATGACGTCCTTGGAGTAATAACCGGAGAAAAACGGTGTTCCCACCAGCGCCAGCGTACCGAGCAGCATGGTGACATGGGTGATCGGCAGATACCGGCGCAGATTGCCCATCCGGCGCATATCCTGTTCATGGTGCAGGGCCACGATAACGGCACCGGCACCCAGGAAGAGCAGCGCCTTGAAAAACGCATGAGTCATCACATGGAAGACAGCCGCGGCGTAAGCCGATGCCCCAAGGGCGACGAACATGTAACCAAGCTGTGAGAGCGTCGAGTAGGCAATCACCCGCTTGATGTCGTTCTGAACCAGGCCGACCAGCCCCATGAAAAGCGCGGTAATCGCACCGAGGATCAGCACCACCGAGAGCGCGGCCTCAGAGAGCTCGAAGAGCGGTGACATGCGCGCCACCAGAAAAATGCCGGCAGTCACCATGGTCGCGGCGTGAATAAGCGCAGAGATGGGGGTGGGGCCTTCCATCGAATCCGGCAGCCAGACATGCAGGGGCACCTGCGCCGATTTACCCATGGCACCGATGAAAAGCAGGATCGCCGCGACGGTCGCCACAAGGGCTTCCGTACCAAAGAGCTGCATGGTCATCGCCGGTGCGGCGTCGGCGGCTGCGAATACCTCTGCGTAATCAAGGCTGCCGTAGTACATCAGTACCGCGGCGATACCCAGCAGGAAACCGAAATCACCAACCCGNTTNACCAGGAAGGCCTTGAGATTGGCGAATATGGCCGTTTCCTTGCGGTACCAGAAACCAATGAGCAGGTAGGAAACCAGTCCGACCGCTTCCCAGCCNAAGAACAGCTGGAGGAAATTGTTGGCCATGACCAGCATCAGCATGGAGAAGGTGAACAGATTGATATAGCTGAAAAAACGCTGGTAGCCGGCATCATCATGCATGTAGCCGATGGTGTAGACATGCACCGCCAACGAGACACTGGTCACCACCACCATCATGAGCGCAGTCAGNCGGTCAACCAGAAAACCNACCTCGAGGTTGATNCCCCCGGCAACCGCCCACTGATAAATGGTCTCATTGAACANCGGCGCTCCACCCCAGACATGCTGATAGAGCACCCANAGCGAAAGCGCTGCTGAAAGGCCGACGGCCGCCACGGTCACTCGATGGGCATTGGCGCGGCCAATNCGNCTGCCGGCGAGACCGGCAACGGCAGCGCCNAACAGCGGGGCAAGTACGATAAGCAGGTAAATCGTCTTCATGGCCTACCCCTTCATCATGTCCAGATCGCCGACATTGATGGTGCGGCGATTGCGGAAAAGCACGACGAGAATGGCAAGGCCGATGGCCGATTCAGCAGCCGCCACGGTGAGGATGAAGAACACAAACACCTGACCGTGGATATCACCGAGGAAATGCGAGAAGGCGATGAAGTTGAAGTTCACCGCCAGCAGAATGAGCTCGATGGACATCAGCAGAACAATCGCATTCTTGCGATTGAGAAATATTCCCGCCATGCCGATTGAGAACAGCAGCGCGCTTAATATCAGATAATCGGAGAGCGCTAACATGAATGCCCCGGTTTTATTTATGAATCGTTATTACGTTCGCTCGGCATGCGCACCATGCGCAGGCGATCTTCCTTGCGCGTGCGGACCTGTGCCGAGATATCCTGATGCTTGGTCCCGCCGCGGCGACGATGCGTGAGCATGATCGCAGCAATCATCGCGAGCAGCAGAACGATGGCGGCCAGCTCAAACGGATACACATACACCGTGTAGAGCACACTGCCGAGCATTCGGATGTTGTTTCCGCCATCCTCGCCGAGACTGCCGGCCGCCTCTCCGGCAAACCCTGGCAGGTCCACCTGGCTTGCCCCAATGACCAGCAGCATTTCAAGCAGCATGACCACGCCGACAAGCGCCCCGAGCGGCAGGTATCGCGCAAACCCCTCACGCAGCACCGCCACATTGATATCGAGCATCATGACGACGAACAAAAAGAGCACCATCACGGCACCCACGTACACCAGAACCAGTGCGATACCGAGAAACTCCGCTTCAACCAGCAGCCAGAGAGCAGCACTGGTGAAAAACGCGAGCACCAGCGACAGCGCGGAGTGAACGGGGTTACGCGCCGTAATCACCAACGTCGCTGCGAGCAGCAGGATCGCGGCGAATACATAAAAAATGACTTTCTCGATCACAAGGTGCCCCTGATGCGCTCTTTTCTTAACGGTACGGTGCGTCGGCAGCCCGGTCCTCGGCCAACTGCGCCTCGTACCGCTCCCCTACTGCCAGCAGATCCTGCTTGTGCATGATCTGCTCGCCCCGCTGTTCAAAATGATATTCATGAATGCGGGTCTCGACGATGGAATCCACCGGACAGGATTCTTCACAAAATCCGCAATAAATACATTTAAACAGATCAATATCGTAGCGCGTTGTCCGGCGCGTGCCGTCATCCCGCGGTTCGGATTCAATGGTTATGGCAAGCGCCGGGCAGACGGCCTCGCAGAGTTTGCAGGCAATGCAGCGCTCCTCGCCGTTGGGATAGCGACGCAGCGCGTGCAGACCACGGAATCGCGGGGACTGCGGGGCTTTCTCTTCGGGATACTCAAGCGTGTATTTGGCATCAAAGAGGTGCTTGCCGGTGAGCCGCATCCCCTTGATGAGCTCACTGAGCATAAAGGTACCGAAGAACTCCTTGACTGATTGCATGCAGGCGACCCTCTACCTCAGAACCACGGCCCGAATCCGGTGAGAATCATCACCGAGAGCACGATAAGCCAGACCACGGTTACCGGAATCAATACTTTCCAGCCCAATCGCATGATCTGGTCATAGCGATAGCGCGGGAATGTGGCCCGGAACCAGATGAACAAGAACAGGAAAAGACAGGTTTTAAGAACAAACCAGACAATCCCCGGCACCCACTCAAACGCCGGCCCGAGCAGCGGCAGACCATGGAAGGGCGAATACCAGCCACCCAGAAACATAATGGCAGCCAGCCCGGAGATCAGGATCATGTTGGCATATTCGGCCAGGAAGAAGATGGCGAATGCCATGCCGGAGTACTCGACATGGAAGCCCGCCACGATCTCCGATTCGCCCTCGGCCACATCAAATGGCAACCGGTTGGTTTCGGCAACGCCGGAGATCCAGTAGACCACGAACAGTGGCAGGAGCGGCAACCAGAACCAGTTCCAGATCGGGCCCTGCTGTGCCTGGACGATCTCACCCAGGTTGAGACTGCCAGCCGACATCAGCACGCCCACCAGCGCAAAACCCATGGCGATCTCATAGGAGACAACCTGCGCGCCAGCGCGCATCGCGCCCAACAGCGCATATTTGGAGTTGGATGCCCAACCGGCAAGAATAATGCCGTAGACACCCATGGAGGTCATGGCAAGGACGTACAGAAGACCCGCGTTGATATCCGCAATGACCAGTCCTTCGCTAAGCGGCAGAACCGCCCAGGCCGCGAGCGCCGGCATGATCGAGAGCATCGGTGCGATCACGAACAACGCCCGGTTGGCGTTCTGCGGCAGCACCACCTCTTTCATCAGGAGCTTGAGCGCATCCGCGATGGGCTGCAGAAGACCGTGCCAACCCACACGATTGGGCCCCCGGCGCAGCTGCATGGCGCTGATGATCTTGCGCTCGGCGTAAGTCATGTAGGCCACGGCGATAAAAAGCGGTATCACCAGCGCGACAATCTTGGTCACGGTCCAGGCCAGTTCGATCATGGCATCCATCAATCGACCTCCGCGGCGGCGAGGCTCGCCGGACCCATCAGCGCACCAAGCGCTTCACTACCGCTAACACCGGCGTCCATCCAGAAACTACCGGCCGGCACCGCGTCATCAATCGCCACGGGCCGCTTGCGCTGAACGCCGGCCTGGGTGATCTCGACCTGATCACCATCGCTCACACCAAGCTCTCCGGCATCGGATGAGTTCAGCACAACCACGGCCGGTGCCGCATGTTCGCTCTCCTGCAGCGAGGCGGCATGCCGGCTCAGCGGGTCCACATTGAACATCGCCGGATAGCTGACCCGAAGCATGCCTTCGATCCTGGCCGGAGCCACAGCCTGCGTGGCAGCAAGGTTTGCCACCGTGGCCTCATGGCTGATGGCCTTGATCTCGTGATGAATTTCATCCGGGGCGTTGTACTCAAAGCCATCGAGTTCCAGCACATTGGCAAGCACCCGGAGCAGCCGCCAGGCGGGCCTCGCCTCGCCCTGCGGCTGAGCCACCCCGGCAAAGGTCTGCCAAAGGCCTTCGGCGTTGACGAACGTCCCGGCGGTCTCACCCAGCGCGGCCATTGGTAACAGAATATCGGCCTGTTCGCGCAGCATCGGGGAATCATGTGTCGCGATCGCGATCACCTGATCGGCCTGCTCGAAAGCCTTGGCCGCGGCGGCACTGTCAAAAAGATCATGCTCAGGCTCGATCCCGAGCAGCAGATAGCCGCGCCTTGGTTCACTCAGCATCGCTGATGCATCAAGACCGGCGACTTCAGCCCCATCAGCGCATCGGCCCGGCACGGCGCCGGCAAGCCAACCGCCAGCCGCATTCGAGCCATTGGTCAGTTCACCGCAGGGCAGATCCAGCATGCTGCTGATCACACCGGCCAGATAGCGCAGTTCCGCGCCTGCCGGATGTGCATCGGCAAGCCCCCCGAGCAGAATCACACCCTGATCGGCTGCCAGCAGACGCTCGGCAACCGCTTCGGCCTCAGCGGCAGATACCGACTCGGCCTGCCAGCTACTGGTATCGGCGGGAAGCGTGACACCCTTGCGGGCAGCCACGGCTTCGGCGATACGGGCCAGTGCCGCCGGCATTGCCGCGGCGTTGACCACAAGCTCATCGGAGAGCGGGATATTCCAGTCGAATCCCCGCGGGTTGAGCGCCATCACCTGACCGCCCCGGAATGCTGCCTTTCGCAGACGGTGATTAATGAGCGGCTGCTCATGCCGCGGATAGCCACCGATGATCAATGCAGCATCCAGTGATTCCAGGGCGGATACCGCCACAGGAAGACCCGGGAAACCGCTGGCATTAACGCCATCGCGGAAATCGCCACGCCGCAGGCGGGTGTCGATATGGTCACTGCCGAGCGCCCGGAGAATACGGGCTGCCAGATACATCTCTTCCAATGTCGCTGAGGGTGAAATGAGCCCACCGAGCGCGCCCGGTCCGTGCTTCTCAACCGTCTCTTTCAGGGCATTGGCTGCCGCTTCGATGGCGGTCTGCCAATCGACGCTATGCCATTCGCCGTTCTCGCGGATCTGCGGCGAGAGCAGACGCTCGGCACTGTAGACACCCTCATAGGAAAAGCGATCACGGTCGCTGATCCAGCATTCATTCACCGCCTCATTGTCGCGCGGGACCACCCGTTTGATGTGGCCACGGACCTGATGCAGATCGATATTCGAGCCAAGGCAGTCATGTGGCGCAATGCTCGGATGACTGAGCATCTCCCAGGAACGGGCGCGGAAGCGGTATGGCCGTGAAGTCAGTGCTCCGACCGGGCAGAGGTCGATAATGTTGCCGGAGAGTTCGGAATGCACACCATTGCCGACCAGGGTACTGATCTCGGTATGCTCACCACGGAACATGGCGCCAAGCTCGGAGGTTCCGGCAATCTCGTCGAGGAAGCGCACACAGCGCGTGCAGTGAATACAACGGGTCATTTCCGTGGCAATCAACGGACCGAGGTTTTCGTCCTTGACCACGCGCTTGCGTTCAACGAACCGGGAGACACTGCGACCATAGCCCAAAGCAAGGTCCTGCAGCTCACATTCACCGCCCTGGTCGCAGATCGGGCAATCCAGCGGATGGTTGATCAGGAGGAATTCCATCACCCCGCGTTGCGCCTTCAGCGCCCGCTCTGAGGTGGTCCGCACGACCATGCCGTCCACAACCGTGGTAATACAGGCCGGCAACGGCTTCGGTGCGGGGCGGCCGCCCATCTCGACATCAACCAGACACATCCGGCAGTTGGCCGGTGCCGAGAGCTTGCTGTGGTAGCAGAAGCGCGGGATATCGATGCCATGTTCATCGGCTACCGCAATAATCGAGGCACCCTTGGGCGCTTCGATGGACTGGCCATCGATCTCGATACTCACCATCTCCGGCGCCTGGGTTTTGACTTCTGCGCTCATGCCGCTGCCTCAACAATCGATCGCTTGTGCTCGATGTAGTACTCGAACTCGTGCCGGAAATGACGCAGCATGCCCTGCACGGGCCAGGCCGCGGCCTCTCCGAATGCACAAATGGTGTGACCGGCAATCTGACCGGCTGCCGATTCCAGCAGCTCGATGTCCTCAGGCCGGCCCTGACCTTCATAGATGCGTTTGATCACGCGATACATCCAGCCGGTACCTTCACGGCAGGGCGTGCACTGCCCGCAGGACTCGGCGTAGTAAAAGCGGCTGATGCGCAGCAGTGCCTTGACCATATCCGTGGCCTCATCCATCACGATCACGCCACCGGAGCCGAGCGCCGATCCCGCTTCGGCAAGCGCATCGTAGTCCATGGTCAGACCGAGCATGGTCTCCGCCGGAACCACCGGCATCGATGAGCCGCCAGGAATCACGGCTTTGAGCTCACGACCTTTCCAGACCCCACCAGCCATGGCCAGGAGGTCCTTGAACGGCGTGCCGAGTGAGATCTCGAAATTCCCTGGCTTCTCCACATGACCGGAGACGCAGAAAATCTTCATCCCGCCGTTGTTCGGCTTACCGAGCTCGAGGAACCAGTCGGCTCCGTTGCGAATAATCGCCGGGACCGAGGCCAGTGTCTCGGTGTTGTTGATGGTTGTCGGACGGCCATAGATACCCGCCTGGGCCGGGAAGGGCGGCTTGTTGCGTGGCATGCCCTTCTTGCCCTCGAGCGACTCCATGAGCGCCGATTCTTCACCACAGATATAAGCACCGGCGCCGATGTAATTATGCAGTTCGAAGTTAAAACCGGAACCGAGAATATTCTCGCCGAGATAGCCCGCCTCGCGGGCCTCGACAACCGCCTGCTCCATGCGCGAGAACGGCTCTTTCATGAACTCACCGCGCAGGTAGTTGTAGCCGACATCAATCCCCATGGCGTAGCCGGCGATGATCATGCCTTCCACAACAGCATGCGGGTTGTAGCGCAGGATATCGCGGTCCTTGCAGGTGCCGGGCTCTGATTCATCCGAGTTGCAGAGCAGGTATTTTGGCCCCGGCGCCGAGCGTGGCATGAAGCTCCACTTCATCCCGGCCGGGAAACCGGCACCACCGCGGCCACGGAGGTTGGCGTTTTTCACCACTTCGATGACATCGTCTTCGCTCATGCCCTCACGCAGGACTTTCTCAAGCGCCTGATAACCACCGGTGGCCCGATAGTTCTCGAGCGTCCAGGGCTCGTCAAACTGCAGCGTTGTGTAGCAGACGTTGGTCATACCTACTCCAGCTCGTCCAGGATGCGGTCGATCTTCTCCGGGGTCAGATCGGTGTAGTACTCCTCGTCCACCTGCATCATGGGTGCACCCGTACAGGCCGCGAGGCACTCCTCTTCGCGCTTCAGGGTAATGCGGCCGTCAGCCGTGGTCTCGCCAAGGCTGATGCCCAGTTTTTTCTCGACATGCTCAACAATGTCTTCGGCACCACGCAGCATGCAGGAGATATTGGTGCAGATATTCACCTTGTGCCGACCCACCGGTTTGACATCAAACATGCCGTAGAAGGTCGCAACCTCGTAGACGCGCGCCGGGGCGAGCTCAAGATATTCCGCCACGGCATCCATGCACTGCTGCGGCAACCAACCGCCGTGGTGGTGCTGGACAACATGCAGGGCCGGGATAATGGCAGAGCGTCGCCCCATGGCGTCATCAGGAAAGCGCTCAAGCCAGCGATCAATCTCTGCTTGCTCGGCCTGTGACAGCCCGTCGTGAACCTGATCCTCGGCGCTACTCAACGGTCCACCTCCCCAAAGACAATATCCATGGTGCCCATCACCGTGACAACGTCAGCCAGCATATGCCCCTTGACCATTTCATCCATGGCGGCCATATGCGCAAAACCCGGCGCCCGGAGCTTGAGCCGATAGGGCTTATTGGCGCCATCGGAGACGATGTACGCACCGAACTCCCCCTTCGGCGCCTCAACCGCGGCATAAACCTCACCCGCCGGGGTGCAATATCCCTCGGTGAAGAGTTTGAAGTGATGAATCAGGGACTCCATGTCGTCCTTCATCTCTTCGCGCGACGGCGGGACAACTTTGTGATCCGACAACATGACCGGCCCATCATTGCGCCGCAGCCAATCAATGCACTGGCGGATGATGCGCACCGACTGGCGCAGCTCTTCCATGCGCACGAGATAACGGTCGTAGCAATCGCCGTTGCTGCCGACCGGCACCTCAAAATCCATGCGATCGTAGACTTCATAGGGCTGCTTGCGGCGCAGATCCCATTCAACACCGGAGCCACGCAACATCGGACCGGTGAATCCAAGCTGCAGTGCACGCTCCGGAGAGACAACGGCCACATCCACCAGACGCTGCTTCCAGATGCGGTTGTCCGTGAGCAGGGTTTCGATTTCATCGATGGTCGAGCCAAAGCCATCACAGAATGCCTCGATGAAATCGAGCATGCTGCCCTCGCGCGCCGCATTCATGCGCTCGACATCCTTATCCTTGCGATACTCGGAGCTGCGATACTTCGGCATCTGCTTGGGCAGATCCCGATAGACACCACCCGGGCGGTAGTAGGTCGCATGCATCCGCGCACCGCTGACCGCCTCGTAGCAGTCCATGAGCTCCTCACGCTCCTTGAAGGCATAGAGGAAGACCGTCATCGCACCGACATCAAGCCCGTGCGCGCCGATCCAGAGGAGATGGTTGAGAATGCGGGTGATCTCGTCAAACATCACCCGGATGTACTGAGCCCGTTCCGGCGGCGTTATGCCGAGCAGCTTTTCAATCGCGAGCACGTAAGCATGCTCATTGCACATCATCGAGACGTAATCGAGCCGGTCCATATAACCGATGCTCTGATTGTAGGGTTTGGTCTCGGCGAGTTTCTCGGTCGCTCGATGCAGCAGCCCGATATGCGGATCGGCCCGACGCACCACCTCACCTTCCATCTCCAGGACAAGACGCAGCACGCCATGCGCTGCCGGGTGCTGCGGGCCGAAGTTAACCGTGTAGCTGTTGATCTCAGGCATCTTTTGCTCCCTCGGCCGCAGGATCGGCATACCGGTTGTCATCGCGGATCACACGCGGCACCAGAACCCGGGGTTCAATTGAGACCGGCTCATAGACCACCCGGCCCCGACGCTCGTCGTAGCGGACCTCGACGTTGCCGATCAGCGGGAAATCCTTGCGGAAAGGATGACCAACAAAACCGTAATCCGTGAGGATGCGGCGCAGGTCGGGATGGCCATCAAAAATGATGCCGTAGAGATCAAAGGCCTCTCTTTCCTGCCAATTGGCCGATGACCAGAGCGGCACGATGGAATCGAGCATCGGCATGTCATCATCGGCTGCATAACAGCGCACCCGCAGGCGGTGATTGCGCTTGACGGAGAGCAGATGATAGACCGCAGCAAAGCGGCGACCGGTGCTGGATTCAATGGACTGCACGCCATAGATGCCGGTCAGCCCGAGACGCCCGGTGGTAAAGCCATCAACACCGCGACTGAAACCTGTGTTGCTCGCCTCATCGGTAATCCATTCATCCTGCCCATAAGCCGCGTAATCCACACCGGCGATATCAAGCAGTTGATCAAAGGCCAGCATTTCGCTGTCGCGCAGGGTTTGCATGGCCGCATAAAGNTCATCGGGGGCGACTTCGATCTCCACCTCACCATAGGNGAGTTCTGCCCGGGCAATCTTNTCGCCCAGCGCGGCCTGCACATGCTCAAGGAGTTGGTTGGCGGAAAAAGGCATGGGCCTCCCCTTTAGCGCGCAATCGTGTTGGTGCGGCGGATCTTGTTCTGCAGCTGAACGATGCCGTAGAGCAGCGCCTCTGCCGTGGGAGGACAGCCCGGGACATAAATATCCACCGGGACAATTCGGTCACAGCCGCGGGTGACTGAGTACGAGTAGTGGTAATACCCCCCGCCGTTGGCGCAGGATCCCATGGAAATCACCCATTTCGGGTCGGGCATCTGGTCATAGACGCGCCGCAGGGCAGGCGCCATTTTGTTCACCAGCGTACCGGCAACAATCATGACATCGGACTGACGCGGCGAAGGACGGAATATCAGCCCCAACCGGTCCATGTCATAACGAGCCGCACCGGCATGCATCATCTCGACCGCGCAACAGGCCAGGCCGAATGTCATCGGCCAGAGCGAACCGGTCCGAGCCCAATTGATGAGCTTGTCCGCGGAAGTGGTCACGAAACCCTTGTCGAGAACGCCCTCTATTCCCATTCCAGCGCCCCTTTCTTCCATTCATAAAGAAAGCCGATCAACAGCACACCAATGAAAACGGCCATCGCCCCGAACCCGAACAGGCCAATGTCATCAAGCACGATGGCCCAGGGAAACAGAAAGGCGATTTCCAGATCGAAAATGATGAAAAGAATCGCGACCAGGTAGTAGCGCACATCAAACTGCATGCGGGAGTCCTCGAAGGCCTCAAAACCGCATTCATAGGGCGTGAGCTTTTCATGTTCGGGTCGGTGAGGAGCCAGGAGAAAACCCGCTGCCAGCGGGGCGACACCGATACCCATCGCCAGAACGATGAAGACCAGAATCGGCAGATAGCTCTCAGTCATAGGTAACGGCATCCTGCAGGCGACGAATCAGACTCAGGCTACGATGATGGTGCGGATGGCCGGACTCGAACCGGCACGGCTTGCGCCACTGCCCCCTCAAGACAGCGTGTCTACCAGTTCCACCACATCCGCTAACAGGTAGTCCTGACCGCCAAGAATATTAACAGGAGACGGCCGCTGTAACAACGAAAAAGCGCCTATTCCGGCGCGGCGCTGGCGCAGGCTCAGCAGCACCGGAGCCCGCTGCGGCATTATCCGGAGCCGGTGCTGTCTGCTGCTCAACCTCCGCTGGCAACTCAACCTGGTCCACCACACTGGAGCCACTGGTGAAGGTTCCGGCCATGATGGCCAGCGTCAGACTGGTGACGAAAAACCCGACCCCGAGAAATCCGGTAAGCCGCCCGAGAAAGGACGCCGAACCACGCGCACCAAAAACGGTACTGGATGCCCCACTACCAAAAGCCGCCCCGGCGTCGGCGCCCTTGCCGTGCTGCATCAGCACCACGCCAATCAGAACAACCGCCAATGCCAGGTGAATAACCAGAACCACTGTGTACATAGTCAATCCGAATCCATGAGCTGCGGGGTTCAGCCCCGCGCTGCCGCAGCATGTATCGCTGCAAAATCTTCTGCCTTGAGAGAGGCACCACCAATCAGCCCACCATCCACGTCGGGCTGGGCGAGCAGAGCCACCGCATTATCAGGCTTCATGCTGCCCCCATAGAGGATGCGCGTGCGCTCGGCGAAATCCGCATCATAGGCCGCCAGTCGATTGCGGATGAACGCATGCACGGCCTGCGCCTGCTCGGTGGTGGCGGTGCGACCGGTACCGATGGCCCAGACTGGCTCGTAAGCAATGACCCCGTCAACGAAACCCTCAGCACCCAGAATACCGAGAACGCCATCAAGCTGCTCGGCGATCACCGCCTCGGTCTGCCCTGCATCACGCGCCTCGAGCGTCTCGCCAACACAGAGAATCGGCCGCAACCCGGCCGCCACCGCCTGCTCACAGCGACTGGCAATCAGTCGGTTGTCCTCGGCGTAGAACTCGCGGCGCTCGGAATGCCCCAGGATGACGTACTGAACCTGCAGATCCGCCAGCATATCAGCCGCGATTTCACCGGTCCGCGCCCCCTGCGGCACATCCGCACAGTTCTGCGCGCCGAGCCGGACACCGGAGTCCTTTAACGCCTCGCCGACCGGAGCCAGATGCACAAAGGGCGGGCAGACCAGGACTTCAACAGACGGCTGCGGCTCAATCGCTGAGACAACGGCCCTGGCAAGCGATGTTGCATCCGCCTGCAGACCATTCATTTTCCAGTTACCTGCGATAAGCGCCGTGCGCATGCTGACTCTGTCCTGTTATCCGAGAAGCCGGGGAGAGTAACGGCGTCAGCCCCCGGAATCAATCACCGGCAGCCATCCTGGGCGCTGGTTCACCGCAAATCCTTTCAACCGCCTGCGCCAGATCCACCGCCGCTGAATGAACCAGATCGCCGTCTTCGCCTTCGACCATCACACGAAGCACCGGCTCCGTGCCGGAGGGCCGCAGCAGGACTCTCCCGGTTTTGCCCAGGCGCTGCTCCAGATCGCGGACGGCCTGGGTCACACGCTTGTCGGCCATGGGGTTACTGCCCCGATCAATGGGGACGTTGACCATGTGCTGCGGCAGCTTATCCATACCACAGGCAAGCTCTGCCAGTGACCGTCCTGTCTGTGCCGCGGCTCCGAGCACCTGCAGCGCCGAGACAATGCCATCGCCAGTGGTTGTTCGATCCAGGCAGACGATATGCCCGGAGGACTCACCACCGAGCTCGCCGCCGTTGGCCTGCAACATCTCAAGGACATAGCGGTCACCGACACGCGCCCGCAGGAAATCCACCCGCAATCACCGAGCGCGAGCTCAAGGCCAAGATTACTCATCTGGGTGCCCACCACCGGCCCCTGCAGGCTGCCGGCAAGATGACGCTGCTGAGCGATAATCCAGAGCAACTGATCACCGTCGAGAATCTCTCCCTGGTGATCGACCATGATGACCCGGTCGCCATCGCCATCCAGTGCAATACCGGCGTCGGCCTGATGCTCGAGGACAGCCTGCTGCAGGCCCTCAGGATGAGTCGATCCGCAGTCGACATTGATGTTCAGCCCATCCGGCTGATTCCCGCGTCGAATGACCCGCGCACCCAACTCTTCGAACACCGCCGGCGCCACCTGGTAGCCGGCGCCATTGGCACAGTCGACAACCAGGGTCAGCCCCTGAAGACTCGTCCCGGCGGGCAGCGAATGCTTGCAGAATTCAATGTACCGGCCGGGCGCATCAACAAGCCGGGATGCCTTACCCAGGGACGATGAGTCCACCGTCGACAACGGCTTTTCAATATTCGCCTCGATGGCCAGCTCAGCCTCATCATCAAGCTTGAATCCATCGGCCGAGAAGAACTTGATGCCGTTGTCGTGATGACTGTTGTGAGAGGCGCTGATGACGATACCGCCATTGGCGCGCAACGTGCGGGTGAGATAAGCGATGGCCGGCGTTGGCATCGGCCCGAGCAGGCGGATATCCAATCCCGCAGACGACAGCCCGGCCTCGAGCGCGGATTCGAACATGTAATTGGAGAGCCGCGTGTCCTTACCGATCAGCACCTGACCGGAACCGCTGCGCCCACCAAGCACCTGCCCGGCGGCCCAGCCCAGCTTGAGCACAAAATCAGCGGTGATCGGTGGCTCACCGACCCGCCCGCGGATGCCATCGGTGCCAAAATAGCGCTTATCCATCGGTCAAAGGGCCTCCCTGCACCCCATCAATCAACGCCTGCCGCTGTGGTCATGACG
>PR_CR_10_Liq_3_inCRDRAFT_1000214_pt1 | contig 16603 bp, 12 predicted proteins | sample PRCRCaboRojoPR_2_FD_10240 | JGI IMG/M metagenome (IMG submission 10240)
GGTGTCGAGCAGGCCGCATCGGCGGGCTTCTACGCCACCATCGGCATGGCGGCCATGATGGGCGCCACACTGCGGGCACCGCTCGCGGCCCTGACGGCGCTGCTGGAGCTGACCGCCAATCCCAACATCATTCTCCCGGGGATGCTGGCCGTGGCCACGGCGGAGCTGGTCAGTCGCGCCTGGCGCGGCGAGCGATCGGTGTTCGAGCTGTTATTGAACGCGCAGCCGACGGATACCCCTAAACACTAGAAACTTCAAGGGATTACCGCTCAGCGGACAAGACTTGATCTGCGTCGGAAAACTGGGATAGGTTCTTTGTACACGTCGCTGTCTGTCACGGGATTCGACGTGTTCGGCCAACCACCGACAGGAGATGAAAGTCATGCACATCCCTCTCATCAGCCGGTCTCTCGTCGTGACCGCTGCCCTACTGCTCGGCGCAGTCACACCTGCCATGGCCGCAGAGTGCAAGGGCATGGAAAAGAACAGCTGCGAGCGCAATGAAAGTCGATGTACGTGGGTGAACGGCTATACGCGCGGTGATGGTGTCAAGGTGAGCGGTTACTGCCGCAGCAAGGGTGGGAAGAAATCCAGCAGCACCACCAGCAGTACCGAAAGCTAAGCATCGCTCCTGCCCATGGGCAGCGGCCCGGGCCCTGTGCCGGGCCGTCAATGCGCACCCACAAGGACCGCCGGAAGGGCGTTGCGCAGTCCGCGCGCCGCTGTCAACCGCCCCCGGACCCGGCGAGGGCATCGGCGAGTCGCTGCCCTTCGCCAAAGTCCAGCGTGCCCTCGTAAATGGCCCGGCCGGTGATGGCGCCGAGGATGCCTCCACCGGCGCCGCGGTCGGCGACGGTGGCCAGTGCCCGCACATCCTCCAGACTGGTAATGCCGCCGGAGGCGATGACGGGCACGGCGATGGCATCGGCGAGCCCGACGGTGGCCTCGACGTTTGGACCCGTCAGCATGCCATCGCGGCCGATGTCGGTGTAGACGATCGCCGCGACGCCGTCGCTCTCGAAGCGACGCGCCAACTCCTGTACGCGGTGGTCGGTGACCACGGCCCAGCCGTTGATGGCCACTTGTCCGTCTTTGGCGTCCAGCCCGACGATCACGTTGTTTGGGAAGGCGTGGCAGGCGCGGGCGACGAAGTCGGGCTCTTTCACCGCCTGGGTGCCGATGATGCACCAGGTCACGCCCGCGTCCAGATAGGCGGCGATGGTGCGCTCATCACGAATACCGCCGCCCACCTGGATGGGCAGGTCGGGACAGGCGGCGGCGATGGCGCGGATGGCGTCACCGTTGACGGGCGCCCCGGCGAAGGCGCCGTTGAGGTCCACCAGGTGCAGCCGGCGGGCGCCGGCATCGCGCCAGCGCACGGCGACGGCGACGGGGTCGTCGCCGAAGACCGTTTCGTCGTCCATGCGGCCCTGGCGCAGGCGCACACATTTGCCGTCTTTGAGATCAATAGCCGGGATCAGGAGCATGGCGGACTCGGGCGTTTGGGAGTAGGCAATCGGGCTAACGCCGGTGCTGGGCGTGGAGCGTGCTGCTTGTGCTGCGTGTGCTTTAGAGGGCGCCTTTCGTCGACGGCGTCATATCACCCATGCGTGGGTCCGGCTCCACCGCCATCCGCAGCGCCCGACCGAAGGCCTTGAACACGGTCTCGGCCTGGTGGTGGGCGTTGAGGCCGCGCAGATTGTCGATGTGCAGGGTCAGCGCCGCATGGTTGGTGAGCCCCTGAAAGAACTCCCGCAGCAGGTCCACATCGAAGTCACCGATGCGTGCACGCGTGTAGTCGATGTTGTAGGTCAGCATGGGCCGCCCGGAGAGATCCACCACCACCCGCGACAGGGCCTCGTCCAGGGGAACGTAGGCGTGGCCGTAGCGGCGGATGCCGCGCTTGTCGCCGAGGGCCTGCGCCAGCGCCTGCCCCAGGGTGATGCCGACGTCCTCGACGGTGTGGTGGGCGTCGATGTGCAAATCGCCGTCGGCTTCGATGTCGAGGTCCAGCAGGCCATGGCGGGCGATCTGATCCAGCATATGCTCCAAAAAGGGCACGCGGGTGCGGAAGCTCCCGCGGCCGCTGCCGTCCAGATCCAAGGCGACGCGGATCTGGGTCTCGAGGGTGTTGCGCTCGACTTGGACGGCGCGACGGGGCGCCGGGGAATGCGCGGTATGCTCGTTCATGGGGTGTCAGACGGCGGTTGCATCCGGACATTTAACCATAGCGGGCGGGCTGCCCGCAGCCGCTCGCCTGCGAGCACCGAAACCCCAGCGATCGCTTGTATATACTCAGGGAAAGGCTCGATAGAAGCAGACGACGAGGAGTGATCCAATGGCGATTGACGAGCGCCCGCAGACGTCATGCCCGCCGCTGCTCGTCGACTATCGCCAGGACGATGCCATCTTTACCCTCGACCCACAGGGCCGGGTGCAGAGTTGGAGCGCCGCCGCCCAACGCCTGCTTGGCTACTCGACGCGGGAAGCGATCGGTGCGCGCTGCGAGCGCTTCTACACCGCGGAGGATATCGCCGGCGGCGTGCCCGCCCGGGAACTGCGCCAAGCCCTGGCAACGGGCCAGGCGGCGCAGGCCCACTGGTACGTCCGCAAGGACGGCTCGCGTTGCTGGTGTGGCGACGTAACGACCCTGCTCGCGCGCGGCGATGGCAGTCCGCACGGCTTCGTGAAGTGCCTGTGCAGCTCAGCGGCCGCGGCGCAGCCGGCAGATCTGCGCGGCGACGCCATCGCCTACGCCGAGGGTATCGTGGAGACGGTGCGCGAGCCGCTGCTGATCCTCGACGGCCAGCTCAGGGTGCGCAGCGCCAACGGCGCCTTTTACCGAACCTTTCACGTCTCACCCCAGGACACCGAGGGGCGGCGCCTGTACGACCTCGGCAACGGGCAATGGGATATTGCGCGCCTGCACGCCCTGCTCGAAGAGATCCTGCCCCAGCACGCCACGTTCGACGACTTCGACGTGGAGCACGACTTCCCCGGCATCGGGCGCAAGATCATGCTGCTGAATGCCCGCAAGCTGCGCTACGCGGATGCAGCGCTGATCCTGCTGGCCATCGAGGATGTGACCGAGCGGCGGCGGGCGGAGACGCAGCGCCAGGCCCTCGAGACCCGCTTCACCGCCCTCGTGAAGAACGTCAAGGACCATTCCATCTTCACCCTGGATCCCGAGGGGCGAATCACCAGCTGGAATATCGCCGCCGAGCATGTCCTCGGTTTTACCGAAGCCGAGGTGCTCGGTCAGCACTTTGCCATCATCTTCACCCCCGACGATCGACGACGGGGCCTGCCCCAGGCGGAGCTGCGCATGGCGCGGGCGCAGGGCCGGGCCGAGGACGAGCGNTGGCACCTGCGCAAGGGCGGNGAGCGGTTCTGGGCGCTNGGAATCGTCAGCGCCCTGTACGACGTCGATGGCCGGCTCACCGGCTTCTCGAAGATCCTGCGGGACATGACCGAGCGTAAGCGGGCCGAGCAGGCGCTGCGCGACAGCGCGGCCAAGTACCGTTCCCTGTTCGAGTCCATCGACGAGGGCTTCTGCATCATCGCACTGATATTCGATGACGACGCGCAGCCGGTGGACTATCGATTTCTGGAAGTCAACCCGGCATTCGAGCGCCAAACCGGCCTCGTCGACGTGCCGGGCAAGACGCTCCGCGAGGTCCTGCCGGCGAGCGAGGCATATTGGATCGAGACCTATGCGCGCGTGGCGCTCACCGGCGAGCCGACGCGCTTCGTCAATTACGGCGCCCCCCTCGGGCGCTGGTTCGACGTCTACGCCTGGCGCCATGGCGAGCCGCAGGACCGCCAGGTCGCCATCCTTTTCAACGACATTACCAGCCGCAAGCGGGCCGAGGAGGCGCTGCGCGAGCGCGAGGAGCAGCTGCGGGCCCTGGCGAGCCGGCTCAGTGAGACCGAGCAGCGTGAGCGCAAACGGCTCGCGGCGATCCTCCACGACCATATCCAGCAGCTGATGGTGGCAGCGCGCATGCAAGTCGGTGCGCTGCGGCGCAACATCAGCAGCCCCGAGCGCGCCAGCACCATCGCGCAGGGGGTGGAGGATATTCTGAACGAAGCCCTGGAAGCATCGCGCTCCCTCGTCGTTGAGCTGAGCCCACCCGTGCTGGCAGAGGCCGGGCTGCTGGAGGCACTGAAATGGCTCGCCGCGCGGATGCAAAAGCAGCATGCGCTGAGCGTGCGCCTGCACACGCAGATGGCGGTGGAGCCCGTGGCAGAGGATGTCCGGCTGCTGATCTTCGAATGCGTGCGCGAGCTACTGCTGAACACCGTCAAGCACGCCGGTGTTACCGCGGTGGACGTCTCCCTCAGGCGCAGCAGCGAGACCGAAATCACCGTGGTGGTACGCGATGCCGGCAAAGGCTTCGATCCGGATCTCCTCAGCCAGCGCCGCGTCGACGAGCGCGGCTTCGGTCTGTTCAGTATTCAGGAGCGCTTGGCTCACCTCGGGGGCTACATGGCGATGGAAAGCACGCCCGGCCGCGGTACCCGGGTGACGCTGTGCGTGCCCGTGGCCAAAGCGGAGTCGCCGGCGGATGGGCCGGCGACCGGGGCCGCGACGACACCGGCGAAGACGCTGCGCATCACCCACCGGCCACAGGCGTGCCGGGTGCTCATCGTCGACGACCATCCGCTCATGCGCGAGGGCCTGGCGCGGTTGTTCGAAGGCGAGCGCGACATCGAGGTGATCGGCCAAGCCAGCGACGGGCCCGAGGCCATCGCCGCCGCTGCGGCCCTGGCGCCGGATGTGGTGCTGATGGACGTGAACCTCGGCGACATGGACGGCATCGAAGCCACGCGTCGAATCCTCGCCCGGCAGCCCGAGGTCAAGGTGATTGGCTTGTCCATGCACATCGATGCCGCCGTGGCCGCGGCGATGCGCGCGGCGGGCGCCGTGGCGTACCTGCACAAGGGCGAGCACGCAGAATCGCTCATCGCCGCCATCCGCGCTTGCCGGGCGGGGCCGGCGTCGGCCGAATAGACCACTTCAGCGCTTGTGATCGGCCATCATCCGATGGTCGCCGCGACCGACGTCTACCCATTGATGGGCACTGCCTCAACCTTCCAGCCAGAAGGTCACAGGCCCGTCGTTGATCAGTTGCACCCGCATATCGGCACCGAAGCGCCCGGTGGCGATGGGCTCGTGCATGTCCTTGGCATGGGCCACGAGATGGTGGAACAGCCGCGCCGCCATCGCCGGCGGCGCCGCGGACGTGAAGCTGGCGCGGGTGCCCTTGGCGGTGCTCGCGGCCAGCGTGAACTGCGGCACCAGCAGCAGACCGCCGCCAACCGCCCTAAGACTCAGATTCATCTTGCCGGCGTCGTCGGGGAACACGCGGTAGCCCAGCAGGCGCGCGAGCAGGCGCTCGGCACGGGCTTCGTCGTCGTGGGGCTGCACCCCGACCAGCACCAACAGGCCACGCTGGATGGCGCCGATGACGACGCCGTCCACCGCCACGCTGGCCTCGCTCACCCGCTGCAGCAGGCCGATCATGCCGGCGCCGAAAGGCGGTCCGCAAAGCCCTGGGTGGCCGCCACCAAAGCGGCGGCAATCCCCGGCTCGAAGGCGGCGTGTCCGGCATCGGCGATGACCTGGAAATCTGCCTTGGGCCAGGCCTGGTGCAATTCCCACGCGGACTGGAGCGGGCAGATGGCATCGTAGCGCCCGTGCACGATGACACCCGGGATATCCGCCAGCCGCGGGGCATCCCGCAGCAATTGCTCGGGCGCCAGAAAGGCATTGTTGACGAAGTAGTGACACTCGATGCGCGCAAGGCTCAGGGCCAGGTGGTGGTTGGCGAAGGCGCCGCGGATGCCGGCGTCCGGCAGCAAGGTGGCGCAACGCCCCTCCCAGATGGACCAGGCCTGGGCGGCGCGGTGCATGGCCGCGGCGTCGTCGCCGGTGAGCCGGCGGTGGTAGGCCTGTACCAGATCGCCGTGCTCAGCCGCCGCAATGGGTGCCAGGAAGTCGCGCCAGTAGTCCGGGAACAACAGGCTGGCGCCATGCTGGTAGAACCACTGGATCTCCCAGGGCCGGCACAGGAAAATGCCGCGCAGCACCAGGGCCGTCACCCGCTCGGGATGGGTCTCGGCGTAGGCCAGCGCGAGCGTCGAGCCCCAGGAGCCGCCGAACACCAGCCAGCGCTCGAGGCCGAGATGGGCGCGGATACGCTCCATATCCGCCACCAGGTCCCAGGTGGTGTTGTGCTCGAGGCCCGCGTGGGGCGTGGAGCGTCCGCAGCCGCGCTGGTCGAAGAGCACCAGGCGCCAGCGCGAGGGGTCGAAGAAGCGCCTGTGGGTGGGCCCGCAACCGGCACCGGGACCGCCGTGCAGGAATACCGCGGGCAGTCCTTCGGGGTTGCCACACTCTTCCACATAAAGCGTATGGCCCTCCCCCACGGCAAGCCGATGCTGTGCATAGGGCTCGAGGGGCGGGAACAGCGGATTGGGTCGTGAGGCGTCTTGCATGCGAAGCTCGGGCTCGGCGACGAGGTGAGTATGAGAGTTGGGCCGTCGGCCACTGATCCCACCCCGCAAGCCCAGCGGTCCAGCCTTCCGCATAGTGGCCCTGCATCAGCAGCAGCATGCCCATCGGCGCCCGGTGATTGCCTTGGCGGCCGCAGTGCAGTCGCCCCCGCACCTGCTCGCCGGTCAGCCCCAGCGAACAGCGCCTCGCCGTAGGGCTAGCTCAGCCCGGGCAGGTTGCTGATCCAACCTGGGAACTCCTGCCAGGGAATGCACCGGTTGTTCCCCGGGAGTGAGCGAGATTCCGTGCTGGTGCAGACCAGGATGCCTTCGCTGGCGGCCTGCTCCCCTAGCAAGGTCTTAAGACGGTTGAGGGGCGCGACATGACGGACGGTGGGCGTGGCCGTGAGCTTGATCTCCACCAGATGCAACCGACCACCCGCCAGGATCAGCAGATCGACTTCCAGTCCGTCCTGGCTGCGCCAGAAATAGAGGTCGGGCTTGCGCCCCACCGCAGCAAAGGCCTTGATGGCCTCCGCGACCACCCAGCCTTCCAACAGCGCCCCACCCATGGGGCCGGCCAGGGCCGCGGTGCCGTCTGGCTGGCGGGTCAGGGTCGTGACCAGCGCCGAATCCAGAAAGTAGAGCTTGGGTGTCTTGATCAAGCGCTTACCGAGGTTGCGGAAGTAAGGCGGCAGCAGGCTGATGACGAATGAGGCTTCCAGCACGCCCAACCAGGCGGCCACGGTGGGCTGAGAAATCCCACAATCCCGTGCCAGTCCCGCCTTGCGACTCTCCTGGCCGTGCAGGGATGCGCACAGACCCAGGAACTGCTCGAAGGCACGCAAATCCCCTATGGTCTTGATTTGTCTCACATCCCGTTCCAGGTAGGTGCGAACGTAAGAACGCACCCAGAGATCACGCCGCGCAGGGTGCAGGGCGGGGATCGGGTAGCCGCCCAACCAAATCGCCTCGCTCAGGCTGGCGGGGGCATGTTCCCGGGCGCTCAAGGGATAGAGGTCCAGGATGGCAACGCGCCCGGCGAGGGATTCGGTCAGGTTGCGCATCAGCTCGAATTGCTGGGAGCCGGTGAGCAACCAACGTCCCAGACGCCCAGCGTTGTTCAGCAAGTCAGCGTCGATGCGCATCTTCAGGTAAGGCATCAACGCTGGCACATACTGGATTTCATCCAGGATCAGAGGCTTGCCTTCAAATTGGTCGAGGAAGCCGTTGGGGTCACTGAGGGCGAAATCCCGTTCCAGGGGATCATCAAAGGTGACATAGGCATAGGAGTCCCCGTAAACCTGGCGCAGCAGGGTGGTCTTACCGGACTGGCGCGGCCCCGTGAGTAACACGGCGGGGAAGGCGTTAACTGCCTCGCGGAGGATGGGCGTGAGAATGCGCTCGACATACATGTTGACCAAACTAAAATCGAATTTTCATTTGGTCAAGGATTCATCGCCCAGAAATCTGGGCGACGCCGCGCGCTGCGGCCTTGCCAGGTCATTCGGGACTGACACGCGTGACCGTCACTGCTCGCCTCAGCGCCACCGCCGCTGCCGCCAGGCGCCGAACAGCCCCAGCAGGCCCGCGCTGCCGAGCAGGGCCCAAACGGAGCATCCCTGGCGGCAGAAGAGATGAATGCTGACGAAAACTGCCACGCAAAACCTTGGGGGTCAGGTGCCACCCAAGAGCGGCTGTCACGCCCTGGATCTGCGCTCCCTGACGAGCGATGTCGATGATATGCCGCGGGCCAACGCCTCTGCCATCGCCTTGATCACGGGCGTCCAGTCCCCCAAACGCCGTTGGCGAAACAGCCGCAGGCTGGGATACCAGGGCGAGTCCGTGCGCTCAAGCCCCCAGCGCCAGTCGGCGTTGAAGGGCAGCAGCAGCCAGGTAGGCACGCCCAGCGCACCGGCCAGGTGCGCCACCGAGGTATCCACGCTGATCAGCAGATCCAACTGACTCAGCGCCGCGGCGGTGTCGCCGTAGTCCCGCAGCAGCGGGTCCAGATCGTGCAGGCGATCCGCGACGGCCAGCGTTGCCCGCTGCTGCGCCGCCTCGCCCTTTTGCAGGCTGCACCACAGGGTGTCGTCCCCGCTGGCCTCGATCAGCGGCGCCAGTGTCTCGAGGGCGATGGAGCGATGCCGGTCGTTACTGAAGGTGGGGCTGCCGGCCCAGACCAGCCCGATGCGCCGTCGTCCACCGACCCGGGGCAGTGTCAGGCGCGTGGGGTCGGCCTGCAGATAGGGCGTCTGGTTGGGAATCTCCGCCTCGGCATTCACCCCCAGCACCCGCGGCAGGCTCATGATGGGCAGATAGGCCACGAAGGCATCCGCCGCCAGAGGACCGGGTGGTATGACGGTGAGATTCGCCGCCAGTCCCTCGATGAGCGGATGCAGCGCCGGCGGCGCCACCACCAGGAGTTGCTCGCAGCGCGCGGCCACCGTCGGCAGAAAGCGCAGGCACTGGATGGCATCCCCGGCGCCCTGCTCGGTGTGGATCAGCAGGGTGCCCGCGGGTAGCGGCGCGCCGTCCCAGCGCGGGTGCGACTGGGGATCGAAGGGCGTGAAGCCGGCGGTCTTCCAGCGCCAGTCGAACGCGCGCCAACCTTCCGCATAGTGGCCCTGCATCAGCAGCAGCATGCCCAGGTTCAGATGCGCCTCGGCGAAGTCCGGGCGGATGCTGATGGCCTGGCGCAGGTGGTGGATGGCGGCCTCGATGTCGCGCAACTGGCTATGGGCGAAACCCAGCGCGCGGTGGGCGTCGGCGTGGCTCGCCTCGTCCGCCACCACCTGCTCCAGCTCGGCGATGGCCTCGGCGAAGTGCTCGAGGTCGTTGAGGGTGACGCCCAGGTTGTAGCGCGCCGGCAGAAAGTCCGGCTGTACCGCCAGCGCCTCGCGGAAGGCCGCGGCGGCCGCCTCCAGCTCGCCGGCCTGATGATGGGCGACGCCCTTATCCTGATGGGGCTGGGCCCTGGGCCGGGGCGTTGGCATGGCGGCGTCCTTGAGCGCCGCATCCGGCAGCGCATAGCTCAGGCCCATCAAGGTCGCATCGTGGTTGATGACATCCGGAAAGCGGATGCCGGGCAGGACCGAGACGGCGAAGATTTCCTGCACCGCGGCCTCGAAGCGCAGGAAGGCGACGATCTGGCCGTTGCGCAGGTCCACCACCCAGACGCCGCAGTTGCGCTCCTTGAGGGTGCGGGTCAGGGGGATGCCGCTGAAGGTGGCGCTCTCGCGGACCTGGGAGACGCCGACGAAGGCGAAGGGGCCGGCGAAGTCCAGCCCGCGGGTGAAGCCCGGCAGGGTGGTCAGAGTATTGAGCCTGCCGCCGTCGGGGTCCAGCCAGCCGATGCCGCCGCGGCCGGACTCCAGCACCCACAGCCGATCCTGATACCAGCGCGGGGAGTGGGGCATGGACAGCCCCTCCAGCAGCACGGCGTTGCTGTCGAGATCCATGAGCACGCCGCCGTCGGCCTTGCGTGCACGCCAGCCCTGCTCGGTGTCGGCGGTGCCGAGCGCGGTGACATAACGCGGGCGCCCGTCGCGCAGGGCCAGGCCGTTGAGGTGGCAGCGGTCGCTGGGGGCGTAGGCGCTGATGAAGGGCGGGCGCCAGTGCGGCACGAAGCTGTGCTCCGCATCGAGTGTGCAGAGGCAGGAGAAGCGGGTGTTGATGAACCAGAGCTGACCGTCGTCGGCGTAGTCCATCTCGTGGATGTCGATATCGCCGGTGACGTGGCTGCGCCGGGGCAGGAAGGCGGCATCGTGCTTGCCGGCCGGTTCGAGCTTGGCGGCGACGGCGGCCATGTTGCGAAATTCCTCCACCTGGCGCTGGGTACCGATGGCGAAACGCTCGCGCCGGGCGGCCAGGCCCATGGGGCGGGGGAAGACGCGGAAGTGGGTATTGATCACCTCGCCGTCGGCGCGCACCACCACCAGCTTGCCGGCCTGGTAGGTGGTGACCAGCAACGAGGCGCCGAGTTGGCGCAGCAGCGGCGGGAAGCTGCCGGTGTGGACGCTGCGCAGGGGTTGCTCGGCGGTGGTGGCGGAGGCGTCGGCGGGTGGTCCAGCGGGGTCTGTCGGGCTCATGGGGTGACGTGGGGCAGCGATGGGCCAGCGCGCAGTCTAGCCCATCGGCGCCCGGTGATTGCCTGGCGGCCTCAGTGCAGTCGCCCCCGCGCCTGCTCGCCGGTGAGCCCCAGCGAACAGCGCCCCGGCGTGGGGCCAGCTCAGCCCGGGCGCACCGCCGCGCGCGGCACTCACTGTGCGGTGAGCGCGCTCAGGCGGGTCACCGGCGGCTCGCAGCGGTTGCCGCGGCAGCGGTACGCCAGGGCGCCGACCTCCGCCGGCGCCATGGCGCCGAGATTGCCGGGCAGGTTCGGCGCGGAGCTGGGGATGGCCAGCACCAGTCGCCGCGGCTGATAGCCCTGTTGGGCGGCGGCCTGCCAGACACCGAGATCCGGCGGCTCGGCGCGGATGATGATGGTGTCCGGCGGCGCGTGATACTCGTCCAGCGCCGCCAGCAGCGTCGCATGGGCATAGGGGACCCGCCGCATGGGCTCGGCGGCAAAGCGCAGGGTCGCCGCGGCCGCGTCCAGGTAGCGCGGCTCGCCGAGCAGATGTCCCAGGCGCTGCAGGGCGTGGGCGGCGATGCCGTTGCCGGCGGGGATGGACTCGTCCCCCAGGGGCTTGGGGCGGGTGATGAGCGCCTCGTGGTCGGCGGCGGTGAAGAAAAAGCCGCCGTGCTCGGCATCGAAGAATTGGCTCAGCAGCAGCTCTGCCAGCGCCACGGCCCAGTCCAGATCCTGACGCCGCCAACGCACCTGCAGCAGCTCGAGCAGCGCGTCCAGCAGCATCGCATGGTCGTCCAGGTAGGCGTTGAGATGGCCGCGGCCGTCTTTGTAGGTGGCAAGCAGCCGGCCATTGCGCCAGAGCTCGGCATGCAGGAAGCCCAGGGCGCGCTCCGCGGAGCTCAGCAGGTCCGGGCGGTCCAGGGTGCGGGCGGCGCGGGCCATGCCCTTGATCATCAGCGCATTCCAGCTGGTCAGCACCTTCTCGTCGCGGCCCGGGTGCACGCGCTTGGCGCGCGCCGCCAGGAGCTTGGCCTTGGCCGTCGCCAACAGGGCCATCGCCTCTGCGTCATCCAGCCCCTGTGCCGCGGCGACCGCCTGCGGGGTGCGGTACTGGTGCAGATGCCAGCGGCCTTCGAAGTTCGCCGCGCGGTCCAGCCCGAACACCGGCGCCACCACGGCCAGTTCCGCCGGTGTCAGTATCTCGGCGACCGCCTGCTTGTCCCAGACGTAGAAACGCCCCTCCTCGCCCTCGCTGTCGGCATCCAGGCTGCTGTAGTAACCGCCCTCGGGGCTCTGCATGTCGGCCATGGCCCAGTCGGCGGTGGCCGCGGCGGCATCGCGGAAGACCCGATCGCCGGTGATCTGCCAGGCGTCGCAGCAGAGCGCCAGCAGCGGACCGTTGTCGTAGAGCATTTTTTCGAAATGCGGGATCATCCAATGATCGTCCACGCTGTAGCGGCAAAAGCCGCCGCCGAGCTGATCGTTCATGCCGCCGCGCACCATGCGCTCGAGCGTGAAGCGGGCCATGTGCAGCGCCTGTTGGTCCGGCTGGCCGTCGGCGGCGGTCGCCGCCCAGTGCCGCAACAGCAGTTCCAGGTTGGTGGGGTGCGGAAATTTGGGCGCCGAGCCGAAGCCACCGTGCTCGGTATCGAAGCTGGCGGCGAGCTGGCGGCGGGCGCCTTCCAGCGGCTGGGTGTCCGGCACGGCGGTGTCGGCCTGCGGCTCCAGCGACGCCAGGGCCTCCATCAGGGAGTGGTTCTGCTGGCGAATGGCATCGCCCTGCTCGCGGTAGGCGCGCTCGATGCTGGCCAGCAGCTGGGTGAAGGCGGGCAGCCCGTGGCGCTGCTGCTTCGGGAAATAGGTGCCGGCGAAGAAGGGCTTGCGGTCTTCCGGCGTCAGGAACACCGTGAGCGGCCAACCCCCCGGACGGCGTGCGAGCAATTGGTGCGCGGTCTGATAGATGCGATCCAGGTCCGGGCGCTCTTCACGGTCCACCTTGATGTTCACGAACAGGCGGTTCATGAGCACCGCGGTGTCCGGGTCCTCGAAGGACTCGTGGGCCATCACGTGGCACCAATGACAGGCGGAATAGCCAATGGACAGCAAAATGGGCTTGTCCTGCGCCTGCGCCTGCGCCAGCGCCTCCTCGCACCAGGGCCACCAGTCCACCGGGTTGGTGGCGTGTTGCTGCAGGTAGGGACTGGTGGCCTCGGCGAGGCGATTGCTCGGGGCGGCGTCGGTCATGGTGTGGTCTCGTTCACTTGCACGTGTGTTCAGGGAGCATGACGGCGGGGTCCCGGCTTTTCCAACCCGATCGCACTTGCGCCGTCGGTGTCGGCTCGGGTGGCGGGGGGCGCGTCGCGAAGATACGGCTTCCGCTCAGACGCCGATGACCGGACAATGTGCAAATTTCGGGTCCGGCGAGGAATCACACCATGCGACACCAGAGGGCAGCACAGGCGAGCCCGGATAACGTCTCCGCATCCACCAGCAAGGCCAACCGCAAACGGCCCGCCAGTGCGTCGATCCGGCTGCGCAGTCTGATCTTCGTGGTCTTGTCCGCGGCGCTCGCCGTGCTGCATGCGCCATTGGTTTTCCTGGTCGCGCCCTTCCTGAGCTTCGAGCAGCGCTACCGCTTCGTGAACGTCTGGAGCCTTGTCGTCATGTGGCTGTTGCGTCACCTGAACGGTGTGCACATCGAGGTGGAGGGACGCGCGCACATTCCCCGGGATCGTGGTGTCGTGCTGATGCCGAATCATCAAAGTCCCTGGGAGACCTTCTACCTACAGCTGCTGGTTTCGCCGCAGGCGACCATCCTCAAGAAAGAACTGCTGTGGATTCCTTTCTTCGGCTGGGGGCTGGCGCTGCTGAAGCCCATCGCCATCAATCGCTCGATGGGCTCGCAGGCCCTCAAGACCATCCTGCGCGAGGGGGCGGCACGGCTCGCCGAAGGCATCAGCGTGACGATTTTTCCCGAAGGCACCCGACAGCCCCCCGGCACCATCGGCCGCTTCAGTTCCGGCGGTGCCATGCTCGCCACGCGCACCGGCGCCGATGTGCTGCCGGTGGCGCACAACAGCGGCGACTGCTGGCCGGCACGCTCGCTCATGCGCTATCCGGGCACGATCCGCGTCGTGATCGGTGAGCCCATCGCCTCCAGGGGCAAAACCGCCAAGGCTCTCACCGCCGAGGTGGAGCAATGGATTCACGCGCATTACCCGGTAGCGGCGGCGCCCGCGGGGTGAAGTGCGCCGCTGGCCATCGGCGGCGGGCGGCGGCGGGCGGCGGGACCGATACGGTGCGGGGTCTGGGTGAGATCGAAACGTCTGGCCGGACGGCGACCCGGCGGCGCTGGGCGGGCAGCAGCAGCGGCGGCGCTGCGCGTGGCGTCAGCCGGCGGCCGTCTTGAGCGGCGCCGCTTCTTCTTGCGTCTGCGCCTCCAGTTCCGCCTGGTAGGCGGCATTGACGCGGTCGCGCAGTTCCTTGCCGGGCTTGAAGTGGGGCACGTACTTGCCCGCGAGGGCCACGGAGTCGCCGGTCTTGGGATTACGGCCGATGCGCGGCGGGCGGTAGTGCAGGGAGAAGCTGCCGAAGCCGCGGATTTCGATGCGCTCGCCGGCGGCCAGGGCCGCACTCATCTGCTCCAGGATGCAGCGCACGGCGAGCTCGACGTCCTTACAGGCGAGATGGCTCTGCTGTTCGGCCAGGATCTCGATGAGCTCGGATTTCATCATGTTGGATCACCCCGAAAAATCTGGGCAGATGCAGCCCAGCCGCCGGCCGTGCTTGGCCGACGGCGGAGCCGGACGGGCGGGGGCGGCCGGGCTGGTATGAGCCCGACGCCGGGCCGTCAGTCCTCTTTCGCGGCTTCTTCCATCTGCTGCTTGAGGATATCGCCGAGGGTCGCGGTACCGGCCTGCGCCTCGCGGGCATAGCCCTTGATGGCGGCCTGCTCATCGGCCATGTCCTTCGCCTTCACGGACAGCGAAATGGTGCGGTTCTTGCGGTCCACACCCATGAACTTGGCCTCGATCTCTTCGCCGGGCTTGAGCACCTGCCGGGCATCTTCGACGCGGTCGCGGGAGATCTCGGAGGCACGCAGATACCCTTCCACGCCTTCGCCCAGGTCCACACTGGCGCCTTTGGCGTCGACTTCGGTGATGGTGCCCTTGACGATGCTGCCTTTCTCATTGAGCGCGACGAAGCTCGAGAAGGGATCTTTGTCCAGCTGCTTGACGCCCAGGGAGATGCGCTCGCGCTCCGGGTCCACGGACAGCACCACGGTCTCCACCTCGTCGCCCTTCTTGAAGCGACGCAGGGCGTCTTCGCCGGACTCGTCCCAGGAAATGTCGGAGAGGTGCACGAGGCCGTCGATGCCCCCTTCCAGGCCGATGAAGATGCCAAAGTCCGTGATGGACTTGATCTGGCCGCTGACCCGGTCACCCTTCTTGTAGGTGGCCGAGAACTCGTCCCAGGGGTTGGACTGGCATTGCTTGATACCCAGCGAGATACGCCGGCGCTCCTCGTCGATGTCCAGGATCATCACCTCCACCTCGTCGCCGAGGGCGACCACCTTGGAGGGATGGACGTTCTTGTTGGTCCAGTCCATTTCGGAGACGTGCACCAGGCCTTCGACGCCCTCTTCGATCTCGACGAAGCAGCCGTAATCGGCGATGTTGGTGACCTTGCCGAAGACGCGCGTGCTCTCCGGGTAACGGCGCGAGATATTGACCCAGGGATCCTCGCCCATCTGCTTGAGGCCTAGGGAGACGCGCTGGCGCTCACGGTCGAACTTGAGCACCTTGACCATGACTTCCTGGCCGATTTCGACCACTTCCGACGGATGCTTGACGCGACGCCAGGCCATGTCGGTGATGTGCAGCAGGCCGTCGATACCGCCCAGATCCAGGAAGGCGCCGTAGTCGGTAAGGTTCTTGACCACACCCTTGAGCTCCAGGCCCTCTTCGAGCCGCTCCAACAGGGCCTCGCGCTCGGCGCTGTACTCTTCCTCGACGACGGCCCGGCGGGAGACGACGACGTTGTTGCGGCGGCGGTCCAGCTTGATGACCTTGAACTCGAGATCCTTGCCTTCGAGATAGGTGGTGTCGCGCACCGGGCGCACGTCCACCAGTGACCCGGGCAGGAAGGCCCGCACGTTGCCAAGCTCCACGGTGAAGCCGCCCTTGACCTTGCCGTTGATCAGGCCCGTGACCGTATCGCTCTGCTCGAACGCATGCTCCAGCTTGTCCCAGGCGGCGAAACGCTTTGCCTTCTCGCGCGAGAGCCGGGTGGTGCCAAAACCATCCTCGACGGCGTCCAGTGCCACCTGCACGTCATCGCCGATGGCCACCTCCAGCTCGCCATCGGGCGAGATGAACTGGTTGCGAGGGATGATGCCCTCGGTCTTCAGCCCGGCGTTGACGATGACAACGTCCGGTGTGATGTCCACCACCTCTCCGGTGATGACGGTGCCCGGCTGCAGCTGGGTATTGGTAAGGCTCTCTTCGAAGAGTTCGGCGAAGCTTTCGGTCATGAGGTTGGGTTTTTCCTGGCCGGGCGGGCGTCTGCGTGCGCTGCGGGAGCAACGCCGTGACGACTCGGCCGGCGCTATGCACACCGGTACGACACGTCACCGAGCACGTTGCCCGGCCTCTTCCTGTGTAAAGGCATGGGTGAATGACACGCCGGCGATAAGCCGCCGGCAACTCGTTGCGGTGCGAGGCACCGCCGGTGTCGGCCGAGGCCGACGGGTCGCATACGATTCAAGCCCTATCATCCAGCGGGGCCCAATCGATTCGCGCAGTCGCGCGTGNCGCNCTCCTGGGAGCCGGGCGATGCCGCACCCAAGGGAACNCTCAGCGCGCTGTCGGGCAGTCACCGGCGCCGAGTGCCCGGGGTCTGCTGACGCGCGNGCCGTCGCGCGGCGCTGGCGGGGACGCGCCAGGCTCGTGCCATCTGGCGCCGTGCGGCGGGCCAGACGACTTTGCACCGGGTCCGACCAACACCGCGCCCGAGGACTAGTTGGACGGG
>PR_CR_10_Liq_3_inCRDRAFT_1000215_pt1 | contig 16582 bp, 7 predicted proteins | sample PRCRCaboRojoPR_2_FD_10240 | JGI IMG/M metagenome (IMG submission 10240)
GATACAGACCCGCCGGAATAATCAAAAGCCGCCTCGCCATCTATATCAACGCCTCGCTGTGACCAACCCGTCCCAGTCCATTCATACACGCGCACATGACCGGAATTTGAGCCATTGCCGTCATTGCCACCCGCGCCGATGGCCAACACACTGCCATCTGAACTCAAGGAAACAGATGCACCGGACGCGTCTACATCCGCCTCGCCGTCTATATCACTGCCTCGCTGGGACCAAACCGTCCCATCCCATTCGTACACACGCACATGGCCGGAAGAATAACCATTTGCATCATTGCCAGGCGCTCCGATAGCCAACACACTGCCATCCAAACTCAGGGAGACTGAACCGCCAGACTGATCAGCAGCCGCCTCGCCGTCTATATCACTACCACGCTGTACCCAGCCCGTTCCAGTCCATTCATACACACGCACATGACCGGAATTTGAGCCATTATCTTCATTAAAATCGGCTCCGATAGCCAACACACTGCCATCCGAACTCAGGGAGACCGAACCGCCGGATTGATCTTCAGCCGACTCCCCATCTATATCCCCTCCTCGCTGGGACCACGCTGTCCCATCCCATTCATATACACGCACATGACCGGAATTTGAGCCATTATCGTCATTCAAAACGGCTCCGATGGCCAACACACTGCCATCTGAACTTAGGGAGACTGACTTGCCGGATTGATCTTCAGCCGACTCCCCAACTATATCCCCTCCTCGCTGGGACCACGCTGTCCCATCCCATTCATATACACGCACATGACCGGAATTTGAGCCATTACCGTCATTCAAATGGGCTCCGATGGCCAGCACACTGCCATCTGAACTTAGGGACACGGAACTGCCCGACCTATCTCCAGCCGACTCCCCGTCTATATCCAGCCCGAGCTGACAATAGTCTGTAAAGTCTGGGGTACAGGGCGGGCAATTGCTCCCCCCACAATCTACTCCGGTCTCATCGCCGTTTTGGATGCCGTCGGAGCAGGTTTCACAGGAGCCATCGTCCTGGGTGGCAGAAGGGTTATAGTTGTGGGCATTGGGATTGGTGCAGCCTAATATTGCGGAACAGTCTAACTCATCTCCTGAGATGACCCAATTATAATCATTGATGAGTATATTTCTTGCGGCTTCTCCGGCACAATAGGTCAAACTGACGGCCCCGAGCTTAATACTATCCCGTACCTCTTGAGCAGCCCAACCAATTAATGTGCTATCGTAGTTGGTGGTAGAAAGACCGGAATTATTCAACATATCATCCATAAACAGAACATTACTTACATCCCAACTTTCCAGATTTTGATTGAAAGAGGATGCATCCAAAAACATCCCTGGTGTCCTGTTTACATTGCCGATATTCCAGCTTCCGATGTCTAGGTTGAAAGAACTGGCTTCCTTAAACATACCACCCATATCTGTTACGTTACTGACATCCCAATTGCTAATATCTTGATTAAACGCAGCCGCGTTTTGGAACATCGAACTCATATCCGTAACACTACTCACATCCCAGTCCCCAATATCCTCATTAAAAGAACTGGCGTCCAAGAACATCGCTTTCATATTGGTTACCTTACTGACATCCCACCCACTAAGGTCTTGATTGAAAGCAATAGCCCCTCTGAACATCTGTCTGGTACTCGTTACGTTACTCATATCCCAACTGCTGACATCTTGGTCGAATGCAGCAGCAGATGCGAACATAAAGCCAGTGAGTGTCACATTACTAAGATCCCAATTGCCAATGTCCTGATTAAAATGACTAGCCTCTCCGAACATCGACCCCATATTTGTAACACCACTTACATCCCAACTACCGATGTCTTGGTTAAATGCTTCAGCCTTATAAAACATCGTACTCATACTTGTTACATTGCTCACATCCCAACCGCCAATGTCTTGATTGAAAGAACTTGCCCCCCAGAACATTCCATGCATATTTGTTACACTGCTCACATCCCAACTGCCAATGTCTTGATTGAACGCCGCTGCATTCCGGAACATAGAGCTCATTCTTTGGATATTACTTACGTCCCAGTTCCCGATATCCTGATTAAAAGAACTGGCGTCCGCAAACATCAATAACATATCCGTCGCATTACCTACATTCCAATCCCCAATATCCTGGTTAAATGAAGATGCCCCAAAAAACATTCCTATCAAACTTTGAACACCAGATAAATCGGGTTTGTCAACAGCTTGGCCTGCAAGGTTGGAACAACCCCTGAAGGCATACGTCATACTAGACCATTCAATATCTCCCCATTGATCAACCGAAAGGATTTTTTCCTTATCCCCTTCATTATTAAAATAAATCCTCGGAAAATTCCCCCGAATAGCCACCTGATACGTACCCGGCGTACCATAATCATGCGTAATACCACCAGAGACACCAAAGTCATCATACACCCCATCATTCTCCCAGTCTACATCATAGTTGTAGCCGCCGCCTGTGGTAGGTATGGTAATACAACTGGAGCAGGAAACGCCAGGGTTATCTGTTTTCCAGGTCGTAACAAAGGGATTAAAGGCAGCACATACTTCTCCATCATCAACTATTGACCATCCATATTGATTAATTAGTATACTGCGCGCATCGGCTGCAATGCAATAGGTCAGTCCGGATGCTCCGAGGGATACATTAGGCTGTGGGTTTTGTGAGGCCCACCCATTTAATATGAAATCATAATTAGTCGTAGAAAGGCCTGAGTTGTCCAACATATAGGACATATCTGCTACATTAGCTACATTCCAATCACCTATCCTCTGATTAAAGGAAGAAGCCTGGAAAAACATGCCAGCCATACTCGTCACATTAGCCACATCCCAGGCACCTATATCCTGATTAAACGACGAAGCTTGGCCAAACATGCCAGCCATACTCGTCACATTAGCCACATCCCAGGCACCTATATCCTGATTAAACGACGAAGCTTGGCTAAACATAGCAATCATACCCGTCACATTGCCTACATCCCAATCCCCTATATCTTGGTTGAACGTTGTAGCCTCCCTGAACATAAAACTCATATCTGTCACACTACTCACATCCCAATCGCCTATATCTTGGTTAAACGTTGTAGCTTCACTGAACATAGACCCCATATCTGTCACACTACTCACATCCCAATCCCCTATATCTTGGTTGAACGTTGTAGCCTCCCAGAACATATAACTCATATCTGTCACACTACTCACATCCCAATCGCCTATATCTTGGTTAAACGTTGTAGCTTCACTGAACATAAACCCCATATCTGTCACACTACTCACATCCCAATCGCTTATATCTTGGTTAAACGTTGTAGCTTCACTGAACATATAACTCATATCTGTCACACTACTCACATCCCAATCGCCTATATCTTGGTTAAACGTTGTAGCTTTACTGAACATATCACTCATATCTGTCACAGAGCTAAGGTCTGGAATATCCGCAGCCTGCCCTATAAGATGGGAACAGCCACGAAAAGCACGTGCCATACTGGACCACTCTATATCCCCCCATCGATCAACCGAAAGGATTTTTTCTTTGTCCCCTTCATCATTAAAATAAATCCGCGGAAAGTCCCCCCGTATCGCCACCTGATAAGTCCCCACTGTACCATAATCATGCGTGATGTCACCTGTTACCCCAAAGTCATCAAAAACACCGTCGTTTTCCCAATCCACGTCATAGCTATAGCCTCCGCCTTCTGTGGGAATAGTGATACAAGTGGAGCAGGAGGTACCGGGGTTATCGGTTTTCCAGGTGGTAATGAGTTCACACGGCGGGCAATTGCTCCCCCCACAATCTACTCCGGTCTCATCGCCGTTTTGGATGCCGTCGGAGCAAGTATTCCCGGAGACACAGCCATTATCAAACCAAGCAATTTTTTGATCATTACCTAAACCGGAGACAATGTCCTGATCCCCATCCCTATCTAAATCAGAAGTATGAAGAGACGTGATCCAATCTGCAGAGTTAGCGATGATTTGCGGAGCTCCAAAAACACCGTCACCGTTGTTTTCATACCATGCAATCTCATCCTCACCATAGTAATTTGAACTTGAAAGCACATCCATATCTCCATCTCCATCAATATCAGCAGCGTGAACCGATGAAAAGTTAGCTCCGTTATTTGTTATGATCACATTTTGAGGACCAAATTCCGGAAGCGCATCAACACTCGTCTGCTCGTACCATGCTACCTTGTTAAATGAACCCGAAATCACATCATTGCCACCTCCATTAAGATCAGCTAAATAGACCGAGTTAGCCCCCGAAACCAAAGAGGATATCTGATCAGATCCCGTAAAAGCAATTTCATTTACAAAATTAAAGAGATTGACAACCATAGAAATCTTATTGCCCGCTGCAATTACTATATCATTGTCTCCATCGTCGTCAATATCACCAGTATTTATGGACTCTGGATATAATGAAGATCCGTAGATAATGCCGACTTGACTATTAAATGTCCCACCTCCCAGATTTTCAAACCAATATATTTCCGACGAGCTACTGGCATAAAATATCACCTCCATATCACTATCATTATCCAAATCAGAGGCGTGTAATTGAAAATTAAAGGTATTTGGTAAAGGAGCATTTGTTACGAGGGTTTGGCTTGAACCAAAAACACCATCTCCTAAATTCTCATACCATACAATTTCATCATGTGCAGGTGCAGCAAATATATCCACGTTTCCATCGCAGTCAATATCAGATGGATAAAGTGAGCTGTAAATATGATTATCCTGAGATATAATCTGCTCGGCACTAAATGTTCCACCTCCAAGATTTTCATACCAGATGATCTTATTTTCACCTTCATAGGAGGCAAGAATATCAGGGTCACCATCCCCATCTAAGTCAGGAGTGAAAATACGGGAATCACTTGATGGCGTGCCTGAAGCCACTGTCTTTTCCGTAAAAGATGGATCATTACATGGTGTAATTGTAATACAGGGACTACAGTTGCTACCCCCGCAATCCACCCCGGTCTCATCCCCATTTTGAAAGCCATCAGAGCAGGTACAATCCTGGTTATTATGATTCTCAAATACTTCTAATACCGAAGGAGGCAGATCATTGCCCAGGTGGGTAGCCGATAAATCGCTTTCAGCATTGAGATTCGAATACTCCGGCACCACCGAAGACCAACCAATCATCAACAAAAATAGAAAAGGGGAAAAAAACAGGCTTGGGTGTCCTTTTTTCATGAGGGTTATAAGCTTTTAAGATTAAGATTAACGTTAAAATGGAATAATAGAAGTAGGATATTTTCAAATTTACACCGATACCAGCATCTTGGAATTGCACGATAATCCCAAAGAGTAGCATTATTGTCCCAACAGGATTAAAATATTGGAGATCAGAATATTAGGTAACAAACAACAGCGTGCTTAGAGGAAGGGAAACTGGGTAAAATCCCATATTTTCAATTCTGCGGGCTTGTCCCTGCCCTTAGGCCTGGGTTGCGGTATGCTCTGACACCTTCCCGGTGAGCATGCCATAGTTTGCAAACCGTATTTACTATTTAGAGATTTTTTCCTCCTGACTTTCTAAACTCTGATGGGCTTTTCCCAAAAGTTTTTTTGAATTGCCTCGCAAAAAAGTTAGGGCTCGAAAAGCCCGTTTCGTAGGCAATCTCTTTGATGGGTTTCCCGGTTTCCAGTAGCATTTTTTTTGCAGTGGTGAGCCGAATGGATAAAATAAAAGTTTTCGGAGGCTGTTGAAGCAGGTTGTTGAATTTTCGAAACAACTGAGAACGACTCAGATTCAGTTCCCTGGCTAGTTGTTCTACATCAAATTGAGCATCAGATAAATTAGCAACTATTATTTTCATCGTGTTGACCAAAAAAGCTTCATCAGACTTGGCTGAGGAAAGCGCTTCTGAATGAAGCCTTTGTAAGAGTTCTTCGACATAACCTTCTCTGCGGTACTTCTCACGCAATCGGGCCTGTGTCAGGCGGAGCTGCTCTATTTTAGCTTTTAATTCGGTAGGAAGAAAGGGCTTGGTCATGAAGGCATCTGCTCCGCTTTTCCAGCCATAAGTTTTGGATTCCTCATCAAGCCCGGTAAGTAAAATGATCGGAATATGCTCAGTTGCTGTATTCTCCTTTAATTGGCTGCACAGCCAAAAACCATCTTTTTCCGGCATCAAAACATCGCTGATTACTATTTCCGGAATAAATGAAAGAGCTGTCTCCAAACCTTCAAGCCCATTGGTAGCCTGAATGATGTGGTAATCGGCTTGAAGGACCATATTCAGAAACTGCAATACATCCTGATTATCCTCTACAATTAAAAGGGTAGGTTGAGCGCCCCGGTCCTTAGGAGTTAGTGAGCTCTTTTCAGCCCGTGTCTGCAAGGAAGATGGAGAGCTCCTTCTTTCATCAATAGGAAATCGCAGTATAAAGTTAGTCCCTTCGCCCGCTTTACTTTCTATCATTACAGTACCTCTGAGTAGCCTGACAAGCTCCCTTACCAGGCTTAAGCCAATGCCATAACCAGGCATTTGAGCAATACCCCGCTGATCTGGTTGTTGAAAAAAGCCGAAAATTTTCGAAAGCGCCTCTTTTTCAATTCCAATCCCATTATCTTTTATCTGAATTTTAAAATATTGCCCTTCCTGTTCTACCTTGACCTCAATCTTACCGCCAGGAGGAGTAAATTTAATGGCGTTGGAAATCAGATTTCTAATGATTAGGTTTAACTTTTCGGGATCATAGGGCATCGACACGCCATCTCCTGGCGCTATCAATTGCAAAGTGATTTGTTTGTTCAATGCCAAAGGCTGAAACGAATCTACCAAATAGCGCAAATAAGACACCACATCACCATAGACATAGGTTGTCTTGATTTCCGCCACCTCCAATCTCCTCAAATCAAGCAACTGTTTCACCAATCTACTCAAGTGGTCAGCATTCCGATTGATGAGCGCAATACCATCAGCAGTGTCACTATTTGGTTTGAAGAGCAACTCCTCTGATATTCCTTTTATAATACTCAGGGGAGATTGGAATTCATGCGTAAAATAGGTGTAGAGCCTACTTTTGATGATATCAAGTTCTTTTAGGTTTTTGTACTCTATTTGCTTGGTTTTCTGAGCCATTGCAGCATTGAAACCTAATATCAAAAGGCTAATAATTAATATTGCCCCCATTACTTTAGCCCAAAGCTGCCCATGCCAGGGCGGCAAAATCTTAAAAGTTATTTTTTCCTCCAGAGGAGTATTCATTGCGCTATCGGCTGCTCTTATCCGGAACGTATAGGTGCCGGGCTGTAGGCTGACGAACTCCTTATAGCGCACCTTAGTCTCTTCCCAACCCTGTTGAATCCCCTGCCCCTCCAGCTTAGTTTGGTATTTTATTTCTCCCAGGCTCTGATAAGAAAGACCTACATAATGTATCTGAATCTTATTCTGATGATGATTTAGTTCATAACTCGGTTTAAGCGCTAATGTCCGGCCATTCACTACAACTTTTGAGATAATCAAATTTGGCTGTACACGTTTTGTGAGCAAAGAATCTGCATTGAACATTTTTAATCCTTTGCCAGCGGCCAGAATGATAGTTCCATTGACCAGAGATAAGTCATTAAGCTCATGAGCAGCGGTATATTGTTTAAGATTGATGAACTGCCAAGTCAATTGGTCAGGCGCTTCTCCCGCTAAGCTACATTGGATAAGCCCATCAGGAGTGACTGCCCATAAGTTGCCATTCTCATCTTCAGTAATAGATTTTACAATCTTGTTCTCCAAAATTACCCTTTGTCTTAGGTTTTTATCCAACACGAATAAGCCATGCCCGTTAGTAGCTACCCAAAGTCTTCCGGAATCATCTAAGTGGATATCCCTGACCGGTTTGTCTAATGCTTTGTAAATTGTTGGCTCATTGTCTATACCCTCTTCATATTTAAGAAATAAGCCATCATTTCTACCCATGGCAAGCACCTCATTTTCATCATCAAAGACCGTAGCGTACACTCTACCTTTGTGGATGGTGTCAAGCGTATTGTGGCGTTTATCGAACGTAAATACTCCCTCGGCTGCTGAAACGAAAATTTTGCCCGAATGGCTTTGCGAAATGTGCTTATAGTTTCCAGGAAAAAAGTGCTCAGCTTGCCAGCTGTTTCCATTTAAAGCCCTGTTAGACAACACCGCAAACCCGAAATCGCCAGCTATTAACATACGACGGTTGGAGATAAAGTGTATCGTTCGAATGTTACCCCCTCCAAAATGATCCTGAACATCAAAACATGGCACAAATCTGTCTTTATCAAGGACAAACAACTCGCCAGACTTTGTGCCTACCCAGATTCGATGGTCAAAATCAAAAGCTAACTTGGTACAGCTGTTCGGTGATAAAGTTTTGGGGAGATAGATTTGGGCGCTACCAATATTTCTTGGAGTGAGCAGATACAGCCCATTAATTGTAGATATCCAAATATTTCGATTTCGGTCTTCTTTAATTATATTTAATCGAGCGTACTTAGAAAGGCCATCCCGGGAACCCGCTTTAAATTCCTATCCACTATAAAAGTGCCTTTAGAAGTTAACAGCCCCAACTTATCCTCACTTACTACAATCACTCTGTTCAGCACCAAATCCTGATCCAGCAAATCGGAAAAACTGACAGACCTTATCTTCATAAGGTCGTATGTATAGAGACTATCTTGTGTAAAGAAGCACCACTTAGAAGCAAACCAAACCGCCCGTTTTATAAAATCGTTCTGGCTTTTCAGCTCAAGTTCCAGCGCCAACGAATCAAGCACCTTTTTATAAAGTTTGATACCATCATCAGCCGTTGCAAAGTATGTTTGACGTTCGTTAGCACTGCCTATGCCAATTACCTTTTCGTTATCAAAAGAGTGGATTTGCCTAACGGTGTCATGTACGACCTCATATAGGTTGCCTGTATCCTGATCTGTGGTAAAATAAACTCCATCCCCTTCTCTTTCATAGTAGCGGTAGATGAAAAATTGCGCTGAGCTATCCTTGGTGCATTTGTAAAATTGCCCATCTTTAAAATAGATGACTTCATTAAAAGTGGACAACCAAATCTTACCTTCTTCATCCTGAAATGTCCCCCATATATCAAGACTTGGCAGATTGTCCTCAAGATTAAAAACAGAAAAGCTGTAACCATCAAATTTAGCCAGCCCCCTATTGGTACAGACCCAGACATACCCTACCGAGTCTCTCATGGTGCTGTACACCTGCCTTGATGGAAGCCCCAGTTCGGGAGTGAAATGAATAAAGTTAGGCTCCTGAGCAGTCCCGGGGACCGTAAAGACAATTATTGCAATGACGTGTAGAAGACGCAGCAGTAGTGACATGGCAAAAAAATACAACTATTCAGCTCGCCTGCGTGCTGAAGTTGAAAAACGATAGAATTATCCATAAACCAATTCCATAATGCTGTAAAATAGTATAAAAATCGCAGAATATAGCCGACGTAACCCTTAAAAGAACTTCCGGTCAGCCAAACCAAACGGCAGGAACTGGAAGCCCATATCCAAAAGCTGGGATAAGCGGAAAACAGCGTGTGTACAACAAACTACACAAAACAGAAAACCATACCACATTTAAGCGCTATGCTGCTGGGGTAGAGCTTCCCGCTCTGCTCCAGCTTTTCCAGTGGCTGCTGGGGTAGAGCTTCCCGCCTCTGCTCCAGCTTTTCCGGGAGAAAACAGCAATACCTACTCTCTGTCCTCACAAGCCCCTTCTTCCCAGTAAGTAACGCCGCCATAATTTTCGGCGTAGCAGGAGTTCGAGTAGGTTTTGCCGTCACAGCCACAGACGGGCTGATAGATTTCGATGCAGGCCGCTGCCTTGTCGATCTTAGAAGCGTCAACGCAATCATCGGTCACAGCACCGTTGCGGTTGCAGGTAGCGCTTATCAACAGCAGAGCGAATACTGGAATTAGAAAGATATACTTCATTGGTAATGAGGTTTTCCTAAAAAACGCAGCATTGGGCTTACGAGTTGTATCAATGCGCAGTATCCTTATCAGGCTTGCCCAAAGTACGCAGCAACAGGAAACCAGTCAGGCCAGCAATCAGCGAGCCAATCAGAATACCCACTTTTGCAGAGTCCAGCAGCGCAGGGTTGTCCTTAAAGGCAAGGTTGGCAATGAAAATAGACATCGTGAAGCCGACCCCGGCCAGAAAGGATACGCCAAGTATTTGCATCCTGCTCACGCCATCGGGCAGTTTAGAAATACCCAGCCGGAGCGCCAGATTGGACATTAGGAAAATACCAACAGCTTTACCCACGATCAGGGCCAGGGCCTCCGGGTCGTTATTAGACAGCACAAAGACCAACGCCGGGAAAGCAATCCCTCCAATAGCTGCGAATAAGGGGAAAATGGCCTTTTTGGGCGCGTTTAACTCTCCGACGGAAAGCTCCCGCTTAATTTCCAGCCCGATCAGGAAAAAGAAGAGCGCCATGAGCCCATCATTGATCCAGAGGATGACCGGCTTGACCAGCTCAAAGTTGGTCATTTTCACACCGAGTTCGTACCCCCAAACCGCCTGATAGGAGTCGCCGAATGGAGAATTAGCCCAGACTACGGCAATGATCGTCGCTGCAAAGAGCAAGACGCCACTGAGGCTTTCAATCTTTATGAACTTCTCCATTGGGGAAGTCAGCAGTTGCTTTAACATGGTTTTTCGTTTTTGGACGAAAAATCAACATGGTTCCCGGCATTGCGTTCGCAGTTTGGGGGCTTTTTTTCAGCTTATTGGAAGCGGAATATTCAGATCCGGTACGCCATGCGCCAAAACAGAGATTGAAATCATCTACCTGTAAAAAGCGGTATGACCTTCTTACTAAACCATTCGGGCGGTTTGCGCCATCAGCGCTCCGGGTTAAGCCTTTTCCTGATCGCCTTACTGATTGGGAATTGCAGGGGCGAACCTGATCCGCCACCTGAGGCACAAGAGCATCTGCAGTCCATTGCCCTTCAGCATTTTCAGGACATGCCTGTAAGTAAAAGCCTGCTGCCTATTGCTGATTATGACCGCTGGGTGGGTACGCGTATGCAAGTGCAGCACGATGGCCGTGGGCATGTCTTTACCGTTCCACCACCGCCTGTCGATACGGTTTTGTACGATTCGGACTTCCCTGTCCTCGCCCGGCAGGCTCAACTTACACGCGGAGATATCCGCGCTTTTCGTTCACAATTGTTGAGCACCAGCCAGCCTCAGCAGTTACAGCCTCGGCCCGGGCTGCAACAGATTGATCCTGCTACTGGTCCTTCCAGCGCTCATTATTGCCTTTCCGTGCCGCTCTTCAATGCAGATTACTCCAGGGCACTCTTGTCAGTTCACCACTGTATTCCTGGTGCATTCCGGGGTTTACATTATGTGCTGGAACGCCGGGATACGAGCTGGGGAGTGGTTTATTCCCGTTTGTATGTAATCGAATAGGCTTAACACCAAAACCTCCTTTTACAGAGCAGGAAAACGCACCTTTGCAAAACCTGGATTTATTCCAGGAGACCATTGAGGAGCGCCTTCACATCGTCACCGGCATCGGCGGCAAAAGCATGAAGGGTAGTCCGGGCTTTGCGGAGCAGCACATCCGGCAGTTGTTTGCGGGTGTGCCTGAAGTGCAGGAGCTCCGTTAGGTCTGCCTTTTAAAAACGAAAACGTTGCAGTTTACTACTTGCGCTAAGGCGGCGGTTTGCACCTTTTAGCATACCCTGATTGCCGTGCCCGCGACCATACGGACATTGTCCCAAGCCCCGATTTTCCCTACCTTCGCAGAAAAAACGGGGAGCTGGCAAAGGCTCTGCTATATATGACAAAATCTTTCCTTACACTGCTGGGGCTATGGCTGCTGGCTGTGCCTGACCTGGATGCCCAATCACTTACCCTGACCAATGCAGGCCATACGCCTCTTCCGGGTGCAACGATCGTTGGGCAGCCCAGTGGCACTTTTGCCGTAACGGACCAGGACGGGCAGGCTGACCTCAGTCCTTTCCCACCTGCTGACACCCTGATGATTCAGCTCCTGGGCTACAAAACACAGCAGATCACCTACGCGGCAGCCCGGGTACAAGGCTTCCGTGTACAACTTGAGATGACCGCCCTGGCACTGGATCAGGTCGTCGTTTCTGCCAGCCGCTGGGCACAGAATGCCAGCCACGTCCCCAATCGGGTGGCGACCATACGATCGGAGGAAGTATTGTTACGCAATCCGCAAACCGCTGCTGATCTGCTGGGCAGTTCGGGGGAGGTCTTCATACAAAAAAGCCAGCAGGGGGGCGGCAGCCCGATGATCCGGGGCTTCGCTACCAACCGCCTGCTGATTGCGGTGGACGGTGTGCGGATGAATACGGCTATTTTCCGAAGCGGCAACCTGCAGAATGTCATTTCCCTCGACCCCTTCGCCACTGAGCAAACCGAGCTGCTCTTCGGGCCCGGCTCTGTGCTCTACGGCAGCGATGCCATCGGGGGCGTCATGGCCTTTTACACCCTCACCCCTACCCTTGCCGATAGTCAGGAGCCGGAGTCTTCGGGTAGTGGCACCCTGCGCTATGCTTCCGCCAATGAGGAGCTGACCGGGCACTTCGACATCAATATCGGCGGGCAAAAATGGGCAGCAGTGAGCAGCTTTTCCCACAACCGCTACGGCGATCTCCGGATGGGGCAACACGGGCCGGACGATTACCTGAGGCCTTTTTACGTGGAGCGCATCGACGGGGCTGACAGGGTGGTTTCCAACCCCGACCCGCTGTTGCAAACGCCTACGGGGTACGAACAGACCAACCTGATGCAGAAGGTACGGTTCCGCCCCAATGCTGCCTGGGACTTCACCTACGCCTTCCACTATTCTGCCACCACGGACTATGCCCGCTACGACCGCCTGGTCCGCGCCCGCAATGGCGTACCCAGAAGTGCGGAATGGTCCTATGGCCCACAGGTTTGGCAAATGAATCAGCTGCAGGCTTCACATACCGGGCAAAACACGTTTTATGACGAAGCCCGGCTAAGCCTTGCCCATCAGTTTTTTGAGGAAAGCCGTATTGACCGGGATTTTGGAGACCCGGTCCGGCGCACCCGCACCGAAGCGGTCGATGCACTTTCGGCCAATCTGGATTTCACCAAACGTCCCGGGCGGCACCAACGGTTGCTATACGGATTCGAAGCCCTTTACAACAAAGTGGCCTCAGAAGGGCAGCTCAATAATCTGGACACAGGAGCAGAAGATGCCGGCCCGGCCCGGTATCCTCGGGCCAACTGGCAATCCTATGCGGCCTATCTGACGTATCAGCTTGAAGTAAACCCTAAGCTCCGTTTGCAGGCTGGGGCACGTTACAACCACTTTCTGCTTGACGCTGATTTTGATACCACGTTTTTTCCCTTCCCCTTCACCAACGCAAGCCTGAATAACGGAGCCCTAACCGGCAGTATTGGCGCTGTGTACCGCCCCGCGCCGTCCTGGGGGCTGCGCGCCAACTTCTCCACTGGCTTCCGCGCGCCCAATGTGGATGACGTGGGCAAAGTCTTCGATTCCGAACCGGGCTCAGTGGTCGTACCGAACCCTAACCTGGGGGCGGAATATGCCTATAATGCCGAACTGGGTTTTTCCAAAGTTATCAGCGATGTGCTACAGGTCGACCTGACGGGTTACTATACCTTGCTGGATAATGCCCTGGTCAGGCGGGACTTCGCGCTTTCAGGCCAGGATAGTATCCTCTACGATGGTACGCTGAGCCGGGTGCAAGCGGTGCAGAACGCCGCTCAGGCCTGGGTCTACGGAGTGCAGGCAGGCATCGGGGCGCAATGGCCCAATGGTTTGGGGCTGCATGCCCGTTTCAACTTTCAGGAAGGGGAAGAAGAACTGGAAGAAGGAGGCACCACGCCCCTGCGCCATGCGGCACCCTGGTTTGGGGTATTCCGGGTGCAATATGAGCAGGAGGCTTTCCGCCTTGAGCTGAACGCGCAATACCACAGTGCTTTCGTTTTCGAAGAACTGCCGCTGACGGAGCAGGACAAGCCATACTTATATGCCGCTGACGCTAATGGCAATCCTTATGCACCGGCCTGGTACACGCTGGACTTCCGGGCGCTTTACCGGATCAGCGAGACCTTTACCCTCAGTGCCGGGGTGGAAAACCTGACTGATCAGCGGTACCGGCCCTACTCTTCAGGACTGGCAGGCGCCGGACGGAATGTGGTACTGAGCGGGCGGGTTGGGTTTTAGGCGTTGTTTCCGGACCAGGTGCCAAATTCGGAATTGCAGCCGGACAGAGTTAAGTCAAGCCTGCCTATTCCCGGAAAAAGAGGGGAAGAATGGAAAATGCCCTTATGTTTGAGCTATTATCCTGCCCCAACCCATCCACTTTGAAAACTCATGATCCATGGTCGCAAAACCTCACTTCAAATCCTTCGAAAAACAGACGGAACAGCTCCGGGCCATTGCTCATCCTTTACGGCTTGCTATACTTCACCTGCTCCACCGGCAGGCGCCCCTCACCGTTACGAATATCCACGAAGCGCTGAGCATTGAGCAGGCTACGGCTTCCCATCATCTCAGGATTTTGCGGCAGGCCGGGGTACTGCAGCCACGCCGGGATGGGCGCTATGCATACTATGAACTCAAGAGCAATACCTTTGGGGAAATCCTGGAATTGCTGGAAAACTCATGATTTGTTCCTATTTTTGCGCACGCAAAAATCAAGGACGTTATGCTCACCGCTATTTCCCCTATCGACGGGCGCTATGCCGCCAAGACAACAGACCTTTCTCATTTTTTCTCCGAATTTGCCCTGATCAAGTACCGGGTGCTGGTGGAGGTACAGTATTTCACGGCATTGGTCAACCACCCGCTGCCCCAGCTGCAGGACTTCCCAACAGCCAAGCTCGATGACTTGCTGCGGATGGCCAACCGGTTCTCCATGGAAGATGCGGAACGCATCAAGGCCATCGAAAAGGTCACCAACCACGATGTCAAGGCGGTGGAGTACTTCCTCAAGGAGCAGTTCGATACGCTCGGGCTGGAAAAATACAAGGAGTTCATCCACTTTGGGCTAACCTCTCAGGATATCAACAATACGGCGACCCCCCTGATGATCAAGCACGCCCTGTATCAGGTGTGGCTGCCGGCGCTCAAGGAGGTCCGCAGCCAACTGTCGGGCCTTGCGGAAGAATGGTCTGGTATCCCCATGCTGGCGCGCACCCACGGGCAGCCCGCTTCCCCCACTGCCCTGGGTAAGGAAGTTCAGGTGTTTGTAGCCCGTATTGATGAGCAACTGGAGCAGCTGGACCGCATCCCGTTCAAAGCCAAGTTTGGGGGCGCTACCGGTAATTTCAATGCCCACTATGTCGCCTATCCGGATATCGACTGGCACACCTTTGGGCACGCTTTTGTGGAAGAAGCCCTGGGGATCCACCGGGCCTTCCCCACCACACAGATTGAGCACTACGACAACCTCGCTGCCATTTTCATGGCTCAAAAGCGGATCAACACCATCCTGCTCGACCTTTGCCGGGATATCTGGACGTACATTTCCATGGACTACTTTGGGCAGAAGGTGGTGGAAGGTGAAGTCGGCTCCTCGGCCATGCCGCACAAAGTCAACCCCATTGATTTTGAGAATGCGGAAGGCAACCTGGGCATCGCCAATGCGCTGTTCACCCATCTGGCGGATAAGCTGCCCGTTTCCCGCCTGCAGCGCGACCTGACGGACAGCACCGTACTGCGCAACGTTGGGGTACCCTTTGCGCATGCCCTGATTGCGTTCAAGTCTATTCAAAGAGGCCTTGGAAAGCTCCTCCTGAACCGTGCCAAGCTGGAGGCCGACCTGGAGAAAAACTGGATGGTCGTCGCCGAAGGCATCCAAAATATCCTGCGCCGGGAAGGCTACCCACAACCCTACGAAGCGCTGAAAGCGCTGACCCGGGGCAAGACTGCCATCACCAAAGGGGATATCCACACTTTTGTGGATGGGCTGCGGGTAGCTGATGCCATCAAGGCGGAGCTGAAGCAGATTACGCCACAGAATTATGTGGGGAAATAAGCTTAAGCGTGTGGCTTCGCCTGTTAATCTGCTCTTTTCGGCACTGCTTTGATACCGCCTTGGCTTTACTGTATTCCTTGGGGACATTTCACATTACGCACCTACGGCGCGGGGAAGCAGCAACTAATTAGAAGTTACCCACGTACAGCCCCTAACGGGGCTTCAAGGATTTGCCTACACGTTCACTTGAGCCTTGATAGCGGACTAGAGCGGCAACTAATTGGTGCACGTCCCAGCTTTCCCCGCCCCAATGCCCCGCTAGGGGCAAAATGTGAGTAACTCCAAGAGATCGAAAGGGCTCCGCGCCGTAGGTGCGGAATGTGAGCTACCCAGGGCGGCTACGCTAGAAACGATGCGCTATCCCTTACGTTCGGTACCAAAACTTTCCACATAGGCACATTACGCACCTACGGCGCGGGGAAGCAGCAACTGATTAGAGGGTTACCCACATACAGCTTCTAACGGAGCTTCAAGGAGTTACTTACACTTTCCCTTGAGCTTTGATAGCGGACTAGAGCTTTAACTACTTTGTGTACAACCCAGCTATAGCTACCCCTGT
>PR_CR_10_Liq_3_inCRDRAFT_1000217_pt1 | contig 16509 bp, 8 predicted proteins | sample PRCRCaboRojoPR_2_FD_10240 | JGI IMG/M metagenome (IMG submission 10240)
CCCGGGAAAAGCTGGCCTACATCGTAGACAGTACGGCTGCCCCCGTGGCTGCCGTGGCTTTCATCACGACTTGGATTGGGGCTGAATTAGGCTATATCGATGACGGACTGCTACAGATTGCCGAAAAAACGGGTACGGACCTGGGACTGACGCCCTACGGGGTCTTCATCAGTTCTCTGAAATACTCTTTTTACCCCGTTATGACCCTGGCTTTCATCCTCATGCTGGTTTTTACCAAACGTGACTTTGGCGGCATGTACGCTGCTGAAAAGCGGGCACGGGAAACAGGCGAGCTGTTCACCAAGCGCAGCGCCGCAGCTGAAGAAGATATGGAAAACCTGGACCCCATTGACGGGGCACCGCTGAAGTGGTACAATGCTGTCATCCCCGTAGCGCTGGTCATACTGGTCACCCTCTACGGGCTCATCGATACCGGTCTGGCAGCCACTTACGGAGAGCTGCTTGATGCCGGACTGGCACCGGCTTCTCAAGGCTGGGGAGCCATATGGGGCAGCATCAGCGCACTACCGGATGTGGGCGATTCCTTCCTGATGAAAGTGGGCAAGCTGATTGGGAATTCTGATTCCTATATTGCGCTGCTGTGGGCTTCTCTTTCGGGCGTCATCGCAGCTATCCTGCTTACTGTGGGCGGGCGCATCATGGGGCTGGCAGATGCCATTTCCACTATGATAACCGGTTTCAAAGCTATGCTGCCGGCTATTCTCATCCTGACGATGGCTTGGTCTCTGGCGGCCACCACGGAGGAATTGCACACGGCCACTTTCCTCACCTCAGCGCTGCAGGACAGTATCAACCCGTTTGTGATGCCGGTCATTATTTTCATTTTGGCGGCGGTGATTAGTTTTTCCACCGGTTCAAGCTGGAGTACAATGGCTATCCTCTACCCTATTGCCATTCCTACCACTTGGGCGATTTGTATTGCGCAGGGGGTGGAAACGGAGGTAGCTATGGAGCTTTTATTTAATGTAATCTCTACGACCCTGGCGGCTTCGGTGCTGGGCGACCACTGTTCGCCAATTTCGGACACCACCATTCTCAGTTCGCTGGCTTCAGACTGCAACCATATCGACCACGTACGCACGCAGCTGCCATATGCTTTGACGGTTGGGGCGGTGGCATTAGTCGCAGGCTGGCTGTCCACTTTTTTAGGCGGCGGATGGGGCATTTGCCTGCTGCTGCTGGCCATTGGGCTGGCGATTTTATTTGGCGTAGTGCGTACCTTCGGAAAAGTAGTAGACTAACATAACCAAAGTATAACCATGAAGAATGTTTGGATTTTGCTGCTGGCGATCTGCCTCAGTACTTACGTAAAAGCCACAGAAGGCATGTGGCTGCCCTTGCTGCTCGCCCAGCTCAACGAGCAGGAAATGCAAAGCATGGGCATGAAAATGACTGCCGAGGATATCTACAGCGTCAATAAAGGCAGCCTGAAGGACGCGATTGTCCACTTTGGTGGCTTTTGCACCGGGGAGGTGATCTCCGATCAGGGCCTGGTGCTGACTAACCACCACTGCGGCTACGGACAGATTCAGAGCCACTCTACCCTTGAGAACAACTACCTGGAGGATGGATTCTGGGCCATGAACCGGAAGCAGGAAATCCCCAATCCGGGGCTGTTCGTCACCTTTATTGTCCGCATTGAAGATGTAACGGATTTGGTACTGAACAACGTCACGGAGGATATGGACGCTAAAATGCGGCAGTCCTGGGTTGACAAAAACACGAAGGAAGCGACCGCTGCCGCTAAAATGGAGGACTATCAGGAAGCCATGGTGCGCGACTTCTTTGAGGGCACGAAATACTATATGTTCATCACGGAGACTTACCGGGATATCCGCCTGGTGGGAGCGCCGCCCTCCTCAATTGGCAAGTTTGGTGCGGACACCGATAACTGGGTCTGGCCACGGCACACCGGTGACTTCTCCCTCTTCCGTATCTACGCCAGCCCGGACAACAAGCCGGCGGAGTACAGTGAGGAGAATGTGCCTTTCAAGCCCCGCCACCACCTGCCGATTTCTCTGGATGGTGTGGAAGAAGACGACTTCACCCTGGTTTTTGGCTTTCCGGGCCGTACGGAAGAATACCTCCCCTCTGTAGCTATTGAGCAGCGGGTAGATGTGGTTAACCCCATCCGGATCGGTATCCGTGACCGGGCCCTGAATGTCGTGAATGCCGCTATGCAGGCCGATCCTGCGGTTCGTATTAAGTACGCCTCCAAGCAGTCCCGCATCGCCAACTACTGGAAAAAGTGGATTGGTGAGAATCAGGGGATTAAGGCGACGGATGGCGTGGGCCGCAAGAAAGCCTATGAAGCCGAATTCAAAGAGCGCGTAATGGGCAATCCTGACTGGCGTGAGAAGTACGGTAGCCTCCTGAGCAGCTTCGATCGATTGTACAGTGACCTTGAGCCTTACGCCGCGACCAATACCGCGGTGGGGGAAATCGCCGGCCGCAACATCGAGCTGTTCCGCCTCGCCAACACCTTGCATAGCGTTGTCAAAATGTACGAAGCCAGCGGAGCGCCAATGGTAGAGAGCCGGATGGACCGCATCCGGGCTTTCGTCGAGGATTTCTACAAAGACTACGAGCCCGCAGTGGATCAGGGCGTTTTTGCAACACTGATGGATTACTACTTCACCGAAATCTCCGATGAGCATCAGGCGCCATTTGCCGTAGAGCGCTACGTGGAAGCCGGTAAGGATGCCGAAAAGCTGGCCTCCATGATCTTCCTGAAAAGCAAACTGGCCCGTCCGGGCGTATTGGAACTGGCCATGGAAGAAGGCCCGGAAGCCCTGATTAAGCTCATCCAAAACGATGTCGCTTACGCCTTGGCCCGTGCCATTTCTGATTATAACGACAATACTGTGGCGGGCAAATACCGGGACATCAAAGCCGAAATTGATGACCTGCAGCAGCAGTACATGCGCGCGCAGATCGACGTCTTTACCGAGCGCCGCTTCTACCCGGACGCCAACGGCACCCTGCGCGTCACCTACGGCAAAGTCGATGGTTATCAGCCCCGCGATGCCGTGCGCTACGAGCCCGTCACCTACCTGGATGGCGTTATGGAAAAATATGTGCCCGGTGATTATGAGTTTGATGTGCCGCAGCGACTGCGGAAGCTTTACCAAAAGAAAGACTACGGCGATTACGGAGAGGATGGCAAAATGCCAGTCTGCTTTATCGGTACCAACCACACTACGGGCGGCAACTCCGGCAGCCCGGCCATCGATGCTTACGGCAACCTGATCGGCCTTAACTTTGACCGCGCCTGGGAGGGTACGATGAGCGACCTGAACTACGATGCCTCCATCTGCCGTAATATTATGGTGGATGCACGCTACATTTTATTCCTCATCGACAAATTTGCCGGTGCCGGCCATTTGGTCGAGGAGATGACTTTGGTCCACCCCAAGGAAGGATAATCAATTGATTTATTGACCGTTGGAGCGGGGTGTGTGCCTGGTGCGCACATCCCGTTTCACTTACTGCCCGGAATCTTCCCATCCTACGCCCCTTTTCCCTACCTTTGTACCCCGTAACAAAACAACCTGTTGGGTAACCAGCATCTACCAAAGTAATTTCAAATGACCAAGTACATCTTTGTTACGGGCGGGGTCACCTCTTCCCTCGGTAAAGGTATTATTGCAGCTTCACTGGCTAAACTGCTGCAGGCACGGGGCTTCTCCGTGACCATTCAAAAGTTCGACCCATACATCAATGTCGATCCGGGCACGCTCAACCCCTACGAGCACGGGGAGTGTTATGTGACTGATGATGGTGCGGAAACGGACCTCGATCTGGGGCACTACGAGCGCTTCCTGAACACGCCAACCTCTCAGGCTAATAATGTGACAACCGGGCGGATTTACCAAACGGTAATCGAGAAAGAACGGGCGGGCGACTACCTGGGCAAAACCGTGCAGGTCATTCCCCACATCACTGATGAGATCAAGCGGCGGGTGCAACTACTGGGCGCTACCAATGAATACGATATTGTGATTACCGAGCTGGGCGGTACGGTGGGCGACATCGAGTCCCTGCCCTATCTGGAAGCTCTGCGGCAATTGCGGTGGGAGCTGGGCACCGACAACTGCCTGGTCATTCACCTAACCCTCATCCCCTACCTGAATGCTGCCAAGGAGCTGAAGACTAAGCCGACGCAGCACTCCGTGAAGGAACTGCTCAATACCGGTATTCAGCCGGATATTCTGGTGTGCCGTACCGAGCACCCCATTGGTATGGAAATTCGCCGTAAGCTGGCCCTGTTCTGCAATGTGGATGTAGGCTCTGTTATTGAAGCCATTGATGCGGAGAGTATCTATGACGTCCCTTTGCTGATGCTACGTGAGAAGCTCGATACGGTGGCGATCACACGTCTGCGCCTGAAAGACCGGCGGGAGCCACAGCTCAATGCCTGGAAGAACTTCCTGGGCAAGCTCAAAAATCCTACCTACGCCATCAACATCGGCCTGGTGGGCAAATATAACGAGCTGCAGGATGCCTATAAATCCATACACGAATCCTTCGTACACGCCGGCGCGGTGAATGAGTGCAAGGTGAAAGTCCACCCTATCCACTCCGAGCAACTAGAAGGCACGCCCGAAGAGGTCGCCGAGCGGCTGGGGGATTTTGACGGCGTGCTGGTAGCCCCCGGATTTGGAGAACGAGGTATTGAAGGCAAAATCAACGCCATTAAGTATGTACGGGAACAGCAGGTGCCGTTCTTTGGCATTTGCCTGGGCATGCAGTGTGCCGTTGTGGAATTTGCCCGGAACGTCATGCAACTGGAGGGCGCTTCCTCCACTGAAGTCGACCCTGATACACCCCACCCCGTCATCGACCTGATGCCCGACCAGAAAAAGATCACTAAAAAAGGCGGTACTATGCGCCTGGGCGCTTACGCCTGTGAGGTCCGTCGCCGGAGCAAAGCCAGTGCAGCCTATGGCAGCCTGAAAGTCAGCGAGCGCCACCGCCACCGCTACGAGTTCAACAACCAATACCGGGAGGCCATGGAAAAGGCCGGTATGATCGCTTCCGGTATTAATCCGGACGCGGACCTGGTGGAAATTGTGGAAATTAAGGACCACCCCTGGTTCGTTGGGGTACAGTTCCACCCGGAGCTCAAGAGCACAGTGGAAGTACCACAGCCCCTGTTTGTGGCCTTCGTTAAAGCGGCGCTGGACCGGAAGTACAATCCGGAGCAGTAATTGGTACGGCCCACCCGGACCGAAAAGTGGCTGCGGCCGGTACTCCTGGCTGCAGCCGTTTTGGGGATTGTGTACAGCAGCCCCCTCCCTTTTTTCTGGGATACGATACAGTTAGGCTCCAAACACGCTCACCATTATTACCATACCGGTTTTGCTCAATTTTTGCTGCCTGATGCCATTGACAGCGGGCACCCGCCTTTTTTCGGGATGTACCTGGCGGCTGCATGGATGCTCTTTGGTAAATCGCTGGCGGTAAGCCATTGGGCGATGCTGCCTTTTGTGTTGGGTGTTGTGGGGCTGCTGTTCCCGGTAGGGCGGTACTTTGCTGAAGACTGGGGTTGGGTTTTCCCGCTTTTGGCTTTGGCGCTTCCGCCTTTGTCGGGACAAATGGTGCTGGTCAGCCCGGATGTGGTGCTGGTGTTTGGCTTCCTGCTGGGTTTGTATGGTTTGCTTTACCGCAAAGGCTGGGCATTGGCCCTTGGTGCGCTCCTGCTCGCCGCCATCAGTACCCGGGGGATGATGACGGTAGTGATCTTATTCCTGTTTGATCTCTACCTGCGCCTTTCGCTGCCCAATCGTGAAGAAAATAAGCTCATAGCATACTTGAAGGAGATGCTCGGGGCCCTCCCACCCTATATACTCTCCGGGCTGTTAGCCCTGGCTTTCCTGCTTTACCATTATCTGGAAAAAGGCTGGGTAGGCTACCATGCTGGTTCCGAATGGGCACCGAGTTTTGCACGGGTGGGCCTCAGGGGGCTGCTCAAAAACGGGCTGGTCCTGGGGTGGCGGCTGGCCGATTACGGGATGGTGTTCAGCTGGGTGGCCCTGTGGCTGGTGATTTGGCGAAAGCCAACGACCTTCCGCCATCCAAAAGTCCACAGTGCACTATGGCTGGCCGGTATCAGCCTGGTTTTGCTCACGCCGACCTTTTTGCTCTATAGCGGGCTGCAGCAACACCGGTATTTGCTGCCTTTATTGCTGTCGGTATTGCTCCTTACCTTCACGGCTATTGCTCAAAGTTCCTGGAGCCATACCTGGAAGGCTCCTCTGTTTGCACTGTTGTTCACCGGTTTGATTACCGGGCACTTTTGGGTCTACCCTGACCACGTCGCCCAAAGCTGGGATACGACCCTCGCCCACCTCCCTTACTACCGCCTTAAAAGCCGGATGATCGCCTATCTGGATGAACAGGGCATCCCACTGGAAACGGTAGGGGCCGCTTTCCCGGAAATCGGGCCACAGTATTACAAGGATTTATCCGGCAGGACATCCGGTTTTGCGCCAAAGGATTTATCCAAACAGCGCTACATCCTTTACTCCAATGTGATGAATGATTTTTCGGATGGGGAGTTGGAACGGCTGCGGGAAGAGTGGACAGTCGTAAAACCTTTTGAAAGTGGCAGTATAAAGCTGATTCTATTCGGAAAGCTTTAACAGCCAAGGCAAAGAAAGCCAGGGGTGTCGTCAACAATTTCAGTGGTTTATCGTCTTTAATTACCGATAACCCATAAGCCCCATGAGACTCTGGCTGTTTTTCCTGCTTTTTGCATCTCCCATTTGGTCATTAGCCCAGCTGTGTGAAGGCGAGCCCGGTGCCGCCGCCCTATCCGAAAGTTTTGGGCAGGGTACCAACTTCGGCCCACCGTTACCATCCGGCATAACCAATTATACCTACAACGATGGGAATCCTCAGGCCGGCACCTATATGGTCACCAACCGCACGCAGCTCAACGGGGCAAATTGGCACGATGGACTGGACAACACCCCGGATGATGGGTTTGGGTATATGCTCCTTTTTGATGCGGCTGATACCCCGGGTGAGTTTTTCAGCCTCCTTATTGACGGGCTTTGCCCCGGCACCCGGTATGAATTCAGTGCCTTCATAACCAATGTCGTTACGCCCTCTGCATGCGGAGGGGAAAGCACGGAGCCCAGTATCCGCTTTGAGCTCCGTGACCCGGATGATGACGAGCTGCTGGAGAGCCTCTCGACCGGAAACTTGCCGACCACCCCTATCCTGAGCTGGAACCGGTTTGGCATTGTATTCAACCTGCCGGAAGACCAGGATGCCGTTCGGCTCAGTATTGTTAATTTTGCGCCTGGCGATTGCGGCAATGACTTCGCTATAGACGATATCAGCCTGCGCATTTGTAATCCGGTGCGGGAACAGACGGCTACCCTGTGTACCAGTGACCCTCTGGTTATTGACGGGCGGGAGTTCCCAGAGCCCGGTATCTATCGGGATACTCTGCCCGGTGCTCAGTTCTGCAATGACAGCATTTTGATCACTGAAATCATTGATGGTAATGGGGATGAAGTCATGCTGGATACTTTCCTGTGCCCCGGGCAGGCCTTTGCGGTTGGTGACCAATGGTACGATGAGCCCGGTTTTTATACCGATACGTTATTAAGCACCCTGGGGTGCGACAGCGTGGTGCAATTGCAGTTGTCAACCGTTGATTTTGAGGCCAGTGTGCGAGCTTCCCGGGGTACCATTCTTGCCGGAGAATCTGTTCAGCTGCTCGGGAGTGGTAGCGGCGTTGGGCCGCTGATTTGGTCCTGGCAGCCCGGGGAGATGCTGGATTGCAGTGATTGCCCGGCGCCAACAGCAACCCTGCTGGAAACCACCAGTTTCCTGGCTATAGTGCGCGATAGCCTCACCGGCTGTACCGATACGCTTAAACAGCGGGTCATCATACCACCCTGTGAGGATATCTACGCCCCGACCGGTTTTTCCCCGAATGGCGACGGCAGGAATGATACCTTTCGGATTTTCTTCGGACCTTGCGTGCAGGAAGTCCTCCAACTGGAAGTTTTTGACCGGTGGGGCGGCCTGGTCTTTCGTTCCCGCGTGCCCAATGATACTTGGGACGGCCAACGGGCAGGAGTGCCCTGCAACAACGGGTTCTACGCTTATCAGGCTCTACTTGCCCTGAAGGATGGGACGAGGCGGGTATGGCGGGGAGGCGTGCAGCTCCTTCGATAAAGAATCAGAAAAAACAAACAGCCTTCATGCGTAAACTCAAATTACAGGAACTCAACCGGCCTGATATCGACACCTTCAAAGCACAGCCCAAAGCTCCCGTGGTACTTGTGCTGGACAACATCCGCTCCGGCCTGAATGTCGGGGCGGCCTTCCGTACTGCTGATGCTTTTGCGCTGGAGCACATCTACCTTTGTGGCATCACTGCCCGCCCGCCGCACCGGGAAATTCTGAAGACCGCTATCGGGGCTACCGAGTCCGTCAGCTGGAGCTACCAGGAAGACACCATAAACGCAATCAAAGAGCTACAAGAACAAGGCTACACGGTATTGGCTGTAGAGCAGGCCGATGAGCGGACCTGGCTGCAGGAGTTCCGCTGGCCGGAAAGCCAAAAAGTCGCGCTGGTCTTCGGCAATGAAGTAGAAGGCGTCAGCGATGCCGCAATGGAAGCAGTTGATGGCTGCCTGGAAGTCCCACAGTATGGTACTAAGCACTCCCTGAATATTGCGGTCTGCGTAGGGGTTGTTTGCTGGGAGGTGACCAGGCAGTGGCGGTTTTGAGGAGGCCCGGCGCAGACGTCCGGCGCTCTCACCGTCCGGCGTAGTTTGAGAACAACGAAGTCGGTCCCTTCGCCGGGCGTCCTTGACAGGAAACGAGAACACCGGGGGAAGGTACCGCCTCCATCAAGACTATGGCGGTCAGAGCGTGCCCCCGGTGTTAGAAAAACCTTTAGTAGCTTTGTCAAAAAACGGATGACAAAGACCCTCCTGCCAATATTGCTCACCTTAATCGTTCTTGCCTCTTGTAGGAATCCCAAAACTCAGGAGGCAGCGGAACCCACACCACAACCCACCCGCGGCGTATGGCTGACCAACGTAGACAGCGATGCCCTCTTTTCCAAAGCCGGGCTGCAAGCCGCAGTAGAGCACTGTGCCCGCCTCGGCTTCAACACCATTTATACCGTCACCTGGAACCGGGGCTACACCCTCTACCCCAGCGCTGTTATGGAGGAAGCCTTTGGTGTACCTATCGACCCGAAACTTGAGGGGCGTGACCCGCTACAGGAACTCATTGACCTCGCTCATGCTAAAAATATCCGCGTGGTGGCCTGGTTCGAATTTGGATTCGCCAGCTCTTATAAAGAAGCGGATGGGGGCTACCTGCTACGGCAAAAGCCCCATTGGGCCGCCCTGGACTCCGCCGGGCAAATCGTCTCCAAAAATGGGTTTCAATGGATGAACGCCTTCGACCCGGAGGTACAGGACTTCGTGCTGAGCCTGGTAAAAGAGGTAGTCGAAAAGTACGATGTAGATGGTATTCAGGGCGACGACCGCCTGCCCGCTTTGCCCTCGCTGGCCGGCTACGACAGCCTCACGGTAGCCGCTTACCAGGCGGAGCACGATGGGCAGCACCCACCGATGAATTACAAAGATACCGCTTGGGTAAACTGGCGCGCCAACCGCCTCAACGACTTCATGGGCCAGATGAGCCAGGAACTTCGGGCACAGGACAGCACGCTGACCCTGTCTTTCTCCCCCAGCATCTATCCCTGGAGCAAATTCGAATACCTCCAAGACTGGCCGACGTGGGTGGAAAACGGCTGGGTGGATGAAATCTGCCCGCAGGTCTACCGCTACGATATTGAAGCCTACCGCTCCGCCCTCGATGCCATCGTTCATAAACAGGTAACGCCGGAGCACCATCATCTGCTGGCTCCGGGTATTCTGCTCAAAGTGGGGGACTACGTCGCTTCCGACACCCTGCTCCGGCAAATGGTGGACCACAACCGGTCGCTCGGATTGGAAGGTGAGGTCTTTTTCTTCTATGAAGGGCTGAAAAAGCAGGAGGCGTTTTTTGAGGAACTGTATTAGCCCCAGCCTGTGGCAGGCGGAGGCTAATCGTTTTACTCCTTCAGCACGCCTTCAAACGTAACCGGCAGCTGCTGAAAGGGGCTTATCAGTTCGTCCACTAACACGGTCCATTGCCGTCGGGTGATTGGGGCATCTGCTTCAGGCAGGTTGAGCCCGGCAGCCTGGCCCACTTCTGCCACAGCAGCTTCGAATGCATCGGGCTTTCCCCGCCAGGAAACCTCCAGCGACAGTGCCCCTGCCATTTGGACCAGAGCGGTTTTAGCCTGAGCTAAGGTGACGGGGTTCCCGCCTGTCTTTTCGTTCCATTCCACGCCCAGCCGGCTCAGCCCCTGCGCCAGGGCAGTGTCTGTCAGGATGGAGTCCGGGTAATACCAGGTCCGGTTGGCCCACTTGTAAGGCTCGCCCGTACCTACCAGCAGACCGGTAGCGCCGATCCGGTGAATGGCTTCAAAGTGGGGATCGCCGGGTTTTACATCGTAATACGGCATCAGGTAACCACCGGCCTCCAGCATGCCCTGCTGCACTTCGCGGACGGGCAAATCCGACACACTCAGCCCGCGCTGAGCGGCCATTGCAGCCATAAGGCCCGCCGCCTGCCCTACCTGCAGGATGACCGGCTGCAGCCGGGTGGAACCATTGGCGATATTGGTAACCGAAATGGACTTATCAGCCATCAGCAGGTTGGGGACATCCTTAGCGACCAGGCTGCCTGCCGGGATGTTGAACGAAGGTACCATTGGGAAGTCAATCTCCGGGGCATCCAGGTTTTTCTCATGATGGTGGTCGACCGGGTAATCCCCTACAGCGATACCCGTGCGGTAGAGGGGGGAGCCACTCTCATAGGGGCTTTTGATGTGATTGATGGTGGTAAGCACCAACCCTTTGATGCGCCGGCCTTCACGGTGATAGGGCATTAGTGCCATACGGTCCTGAGTGGGGAATTCATCATCTGCAATGCCCAGGTTGGTATAGCCCAGCTCGTTCTGAAGGTAGTACACAAACTGCCGGGTTTGAAGCTTCGCCTGTTCATAAGCCGCTGCCCGTTCTTCTTCATCCATCTCCATCACATTCACATAATAATCATTGCCGATAATCGGCCAGTTGATCATGTATTTATTGTTGGGCAGCTTGCCGTAGTCCAGCATTTTATCGCACTCAATACGCTCCGGGTCATCGCAGCGCTTGCGGCAAAGGCAGAAGAACTCCTCCGGGTCGTACCCTTCGGGTGTTTCCAAAAGCGAAGCTTTGCCTTCTCCATAATCTTTAAGAATGGCTACGTAGGTCAGGTCCTGCACAATAGTATTCGCTTGTTCCGGCGCCATGCTTTCACCGGTTTCGGACCGGCTGTCCATGCCTACCCAAAAGTCCGCGCCGGCAGCTGCCGCCACATCTCCAAGATCAGTGCCATCCACCAGGATTTTGCCTTTCAAAACCTGTGTACTTCCGGATTCGGATATCGTACGGATGGCCCACAGGTCGCCGGAGCGCCAGACCGAATCCCACCTTGTAGACGGAAAAGGTGTCAGTAACGTCTCCTCTTGTATCATGGAGTCCAGTATAGCAGCCCCCACATGCGGCTCAAACTGTGTGTTGCTCACCCAGCCTGTGAATACCGCTTCCGGACCGCCGTAGTAGTCGTAGAGGGCAGACCGGAATTCCCCCCAAAGCCCTGCCGGCATTTCGTGGTTCCCATCGATGGCGCTCACCCCAGCGGAAGTCAGCATCCCACCGTACCAAGGCAGCGGATTGACCAGAGCCGTCTGAGCACCGGTTCGCGCAGCTTGAATCGCGGCGGCGGTGCCTCCTGTGCCTTCACCAACGACAAGCACATCGTACACCGGATCAGTCACCGGGGCATCAGAGTGGGAACATCCCATCAGCAGGGAGACAAGACAAACGGTCAGGTAACAGGCCAAGTTTTTTTTCATTTTATTTAATTGTTTTTTTTGATAAAAGGGATGCTGCAGTTTTGGCTCAACCGGAAGCCTAAAAAAGCCCGGTTTGCTGTATTTCCCGCACAAGCAGGCACAAACAGGCAGATTCCGGCAACAACCAGCAACTGCTTTACTGCATATCTAAAATTGTGTGCGCACACAATTTTCTCAAATTTATTGTGCGAATCTAACAATTATGCATAAATTAGTCCCCGGAAAGCGATAAAATAGGGCAGGAAGCAAAATTGCCAATAGGAAATTCCAGCTTTTTGACCCACCTGTAAAATGCAAATCTGAAACAGGCAAAAAACGGCGGTTAATAGATTTAGCCTTTAGTTTTCCTGCCTTCCCATTGAACATTACCTATCCGGCATGACCGGTGGGTTTGCTATTTGGTATCCCCAAAGTCATGAGAACGCGACTATATCATCAACTAAGCCTTGTAACCAATTTTCATGATTGTGATCAACAAAATTCAAAACAATGAGTAAAAAACTACTAACGACCCTATGCTTTGCCATGCTGCTGGCGTTCCCGTTGGTGGCACAGCAGACCGTCACGGGTACGGTCACCTCTGATGGTGAGTCCCTGATCGGGGTGAACATCATCGAGAAAGGAACCTCAAACGGGGTGCTAACCGATTTGGACGGCAACTACTCCATTAAAGTTGGAGAAGATGCCACTTTGGTGTTCAGCTACACCGGCTACGAGACACAGGAAGTGGCGGTGGGCAGTCAAACCAAGATTGATGTACAACTCTCTGCGGGTGTTAACCTGGACGAGGTGGTTGTCACGGCCTTAGGTATTCAAAAGGAAAAGAAGGCACTGACCTACTCCGTTTCTGAGGTAGATCCTGCTGGGTTTGCTGAAGCACGTGAAATGAACGTAGTCAACTCCCTTTCCGGAAAAGTAGCAGGTGTGAACGTTTCCACTACAGCAACAGGTGCTGCAGGTTCTTCCCGGGTAGTCATCCGGGGTAACAACTCGCTTTCCGGCACCAACCAGCCTCTTTATGTTGTAGATGGAATTCCCATCGATAACACCAACCTTGGCTCTGCCGGTATGTGGGGTGGTTCTGATGGAGGCGATGGTATCTCTTCTATCAACCCCGAGGATATTGAGAGCATTTCTGTTCTAAAGGGTGCATCTGCAGCCGCTCTTTACGGTTATCGCTCTGCAAACGGTGTTGTTCTTATTAACACTAAAAGCGGTAGCAAACGTAAGGGCATTGGTGTAGAATTCAATACCAGCGTCCGGACAGAATCTCTTATCAATACTTATGATTTCCAGCGGGAATATGGTCATGGCCGTAACGGTACCGCTCCAACCACTGTCGATCAGGCACTGGAAGAGCAGCTCTATGCATGGGGTGAGCCTTTGGATGGCAACCGTAATGTCATGCAGTTTGATGGCGTCGAGCGTCCATATGGAGATGCGGGTGATAACATCGGCCGTTTCTACGAAACCGGATTGACGTTTATCAACACCCTGACGTTGACAGGTGGTTCTGATAAAGTAAACTTCCGTTTTTCTGCTTCTAACCTGGACAACAGCGACATCATGCCTAATTCAGGTCTGACGCGCCGTAACTTCTCTTTGCGGACAAACGCGCAGCTGAGCGACCGTCTGAGCGCTACGGTTTCTGCCATGTACGTGAGCGAACTGGCAGACAACCGCCCTCGTTTGTCTGACTCCCCGGGTAACGCCAACTACACGGCTTGGTCACTTCCTGCCACTATCAACGTGGAAACGCTTGAAGGAGACCCTGACAAACTTGGTGCAGGTGCAGATGGAACAGAGCTGCAATTCAACGACAACGTATTCGTAACCAACCCATACTGGGCGGCACATCAGTTTGACAACGATAGCAAAAAAGACCGCCTGATGGGTAAGGTCCAGCTACGATATGACATTGTTGGCGGACTATACGCCCGTGGCCGTATGGGTCTCGACCGTTTCACCAACCGTACCCGTAACCTGACTCCTTATGGTACAGCTTACAGCCCTCGCGGTCAGCTGTCTGAAGGACAGCGTGAAGTACAGGAATTGAACACAGAACTTTTATTAGGTTACGATCAAGACCTGACAGATAACATTACCCTGAGCCTTTTTGCAGGTGGTAACCAACAGCGAAACTTCTCTGAGTCAATCGGCGGATCAGGAAACAACTTTAATATTCCATTCCTCCATGCCATTGGCAACTTGCAAAACCAGTCTGTGAACTACGGTTTCAGCGAATGGCAGGTCAACTCTCTGTTTGGTTCTGCTGAGGTAGGTCTGATGCGTGCTATTTATTTGAATGGTACTTATCGTAACGACTGGTTCTCTACGCTAACTTCACCGGTTGAAGGTGCTGAAGGGGACAACAATCAGGGTTATTACTCTGCAGGTGTGAGCGCAGTGCTTTCTGACCTGCTGGTAATGCCACGTACGATTGACTTCCTAAAGCTTCGTGCGTCTTACGCTACTGGTTCTGGTCCTGGTGTGGCGGCTTCTCCGTACCAACTGAACCTGACTTACGGTATCTTTGGTCAAGGTCACCTGGGACAGGCACTTGGTGGTATCACCAATGGATCTATTCCTAACTCCAACCTGATTCCACTCCTGACTAAGGAAATTGAATTTGGTTTGGACATGCGTATGTTTACAGGGCGCCTTGGAATTGATCTGACTTACTATGACCGTACGACAGAAAACGATATCATCAGCGCTGCCGTATCTTCTACTTCCGGCTTTGGATCCAAGATTGTCAACCTGGGCGAGATGAGCAACAAGGGTATTGAGTTATTGGTGACTGGTACGCCTATCAAGACACAAGACTTTAGCTGGGATATCAACCTGAATTACGCATACAATGACAATCAGGTAATAAGCCTGCTGGATCCTGAGAATGATGAAGAGAGTATTCGAGGTGGTGAAAGCCGGACTCGTTCTGCATACATTGAGCACGTTGAAGGTTTGCCATACAGCCAGGTAGCTGGTTTTGCATACGTTCGCGATGAGGCAGGCGAAATCGTCCTTGACGACAACGGTCTTCCTCAACAAGGTGAGTTTACGCACTTTGGTACAGGTGTAGCACCAACAATGGTTGGTTTCGGTAGCACATTCCGCTACAAAAACTTCAGCCTGAACTTTCTGATTGACTCCCGCTGGGGCGGTAAGATCTATTCTGCTACCAACGCTTTTGCCTATCTGCGTGGTCTGCACAAGGAAACGCTGGAAGGACGTGAAACAGGTATTGGCTCTATTCCTGCAGAAGAAGTGGAAGACTACTACGGCCGTATTTACAGCATCACGGAGCAGTTTGTTTATGATGCTGATTACATCAAGCTTCGTCAGATTCAGTTTACCTACAACTTGCCATCCAGTGTAATTGCAAACCTGCCGATCAGCGGTTTGAACATTGGTATTGGTGCACGTAACGTTGGGATTCTGTACAGTGCTGCAGACAACATTGATCCGGAATCTACATACAACGTAGGCAATGCACAAGGTCTTGAAATGTTTGGTGTGCCGGCAACGCGCTCCGTTCAGTTCAACCTGGGTGTCCGTTTCTAAGCATTAATCCTCTGTTCATTGACAAAACTTTTTAAAATGAAACAACTTTTCAGAAATATAACCCTTGTGGCGGTGGCATTGATGCTAACGACCACAGCCTGTGATGACGGCTTTGCGGAGTTGAACACCAACCCCAACGCGGCCATCGAGATTAACCCTAATTTCCAGTTCTCCTGGATTCAATTGCGTACTTCAGGAGAGCGTTATGAGAACTGGCGGGCAGTTTTGATTTATTCTTCCACCATGATGCAGCACCTGGCAACGACCTGTGGCTACTGGTCTGGTGATAAGTATTTCTACAATGCAGGCTATTCTTCCTCACTCTTCGATCGTCAGTATACGCAGGCAGTAAAGGATATTCAGGACCTTATTGCAACCCTGGAGTCTGGTGCAGCTGGTGACCAAACGATGCTGGGCATGGCTCGCATCTGGCGTACGGTGATTTTCCACCGCCTTACGGATATTTACGGTGACATCCCTTACTCTGAAGCTGGAAAAGGCTTTATCGAAGGTATTGATTTCCCGGTATTCGACTCTCAGGAGTTTATCTACAAGGATATGCTCAAGGAACTGGAAGAAGGTATTGCTCAAATCAGCGACGAAGGTGGTTTTGGCTCTGCAGATTTCCTCTACGGAGGTGACCCTGCTAAATGGCGCCGCTTTGGCTACTCTATGATGCTCCGCCTCGGTATGCGGATGTCTGAAGTTGACCCTGCGGAAGCACAGAAGTGGGTAGAGAAAGCCATTCAGGGCGGCACACTGCAGCCTGGTGAAGATGCTTTCATTGAGCACACCAACGGACCGGAAGGTATTAACCGCAACGGTATCGGTGAAGTCCTTGACCTGACTAACGGTTCTGCCGGTGAGGGTTGCCCACGCCTGAGCGCAACTTTCGTCAACTGGATGAAAGACCACAACGACCCTCGTCTGGA
>PR_CR_10_Liq_3_inCRDRAFT_1000219_pt1 | contig 16456 bp, 16 predicted proteins | sample PRCRCaboRojoPR_2_FD_10240 | JGI IMG/M metagenome (IMG submission 10240)
TTTGCTATTTCCCTGGTCTTACTAGCTCTCTATGAAGTTGCTGAGCGTGTGCGTCAGTTAGATTGGCCACAGCATCAACAACAGCCCGTTTCTTTTCGTCGGAAGATTTTGCGCTTTCAAAGTAAAACCGAGTAACCGGATCCAGTCCCTCACCAGATTGGTAAATTGCATCCGCCAGCTCAACCAACAATTCCCGCTGGTCTTGATAAAACCCACGCCTTGAATCTGTTGTCATAAGGAAAGTTGCAACAAGACCCTTCAGGACCGCTATTTCCTCCATCACGTCTGCGGGCACGTTTAGGTTCTTTTTATAGCGATCTTCTTGTTGCGACAAGGATACGTTTGCTTCATAAACACGGGTGACGAAGCTCCCAATCAAATCACTCGTGAGATTCTTTAGTTGACCAAGATTTTCCCTACTTCCCTCATAAGTCTTTATCCAGAGGCTGTTTGACTGTATTCGTTCAAAAGCGGCGTAAACACTTGATTTCTCCAAAGGGGCATCTGACCAATCAAGTACCCCACTAATCAGCTCCTCTACGATTTCCCCGCCATTTAGTTGGGCAACATCAATGAAACCCTCAACAATTGCGTCCTCAAAGTCGTGAACACTGTATGCAACATCATCGCTGAAATCCATAATTTCCGCTTCGATTACCTTTTCTCCCTCAGGTGCCTTTTCCCTAGCCCAATTGAACACCTCTAGGTCGTCTTCATAAACGCCGAATTTGACCCCACCTGGGATGTATTTGGCAGCATCCTTCAATCGCCACGGATATTTACTCAAAGCGTCAAGAGAGGCTCTTGTCAGGTTCAACCCCATTGAGACTCCGTCTTGAACCACCTTTTGTTCAAGCTTGGTAACTATTCGAAATGTTTGCGCATTGCCCTCAAATCCACCAATGTCCGCAGCCCAAAGATTCAAAGCCGATTCTCCATTATGACCAAACGGAGGATGCCCTAGGTCGTGGGATAGGCAAGCCATGTCCACTAAGTCAGCATCAAGCCCGAGCATTACAGCCAGTTCTCTTCCAACCTGAGCAACCTCCAGCGAGTGGGTCAGTCGTGTTCTGGCAAAATCACCACTTTCTGGGGATAGGACTTGAGTTTTGGCACTGAGTCTTCTCAGGGCGGAACTATGGAGAATCCTCGCTCGATCTCGGGCAAACTCAGACCTATTGGAGCGTGATGCAGACTGGGGTACAAATCTTTCGGTCACGTAATCGGGGTATGCCGCCTTAGTCAACTGCTAACCTCCTGAAACTGAAAGCTCTGCCTCCAGAAGCTCTCGGCCGTGAGCCTCACTGAGCTGTCGGCTGTCAAGCCAGTTTTCGGGGAGAACGCATTTTTTCTTGGCATTACCCTGTCTTCCCCTGGGCCCCTCGGCCTCTTTTCCCGGATATGGTAGTTCTCCATCCAGCATAGAGAGAATCTCATCCATTTGCTCAATGCTTTCAACACGAGCAAGTGCAGAGCGAATGTCTCCACCCACGGGGTATCCTTTGAAATACCATGCGACATGCTTTCGAATGTCTCTGCAGGCGTGCTCCTCGTTTTCGAAAAACTCGACCAGCAGATTTGCATGCTTGCGAAATGCCTCAATTACACCCTGCAGGTCAGGCTGCATCTGCTCAAAGTTGACCTCAGCACTCGGGTTCTCCAGATATTGATCGATAGCCTGCTCTAGATCCCTGAACAACCAGGGTCTTCCAAGACACCCTCGGCCAACAACTATTCCGTCGACACCTGTCTGTTTCATCATTCGGACCGCATCCTCAGCACTCCAAATATCACCGTTTCCCAATACCTGAACGTCAGGAAGGGCCTCTCTGAGTTCTGCAATCGCCTGCCAATCAGCCTGGCCGCTGTAATACTGAACAGCGGTCCTACCGTGCAGTGCAACCGCACTTACCCCAGCATCCCTTGCCGCTTTTCCTGCATCCAAAAAGGTGAGGTGGTCATCATCAATGCCTTTTCGCATCTTCACCGTTACTGGGACTCCACCAGCGCTTTTCACCGCTTGCTTGACTATCGCCTCGAAAAGGTCCTCTTTCCATGGAAGAGCAGCCCCTCCACCCTTTCTTGTGACCTTTGGAACCGGACATCCAAAATTGAGATCAATGTGATCCGCCCGATCTCTCTCAAGCAACATTTCAACAGCTTGGCCAATTGTCTTCGGATCAACTCCGTATAACTGAACAGAGCGGATTTTTTCACTCTGGTGGTGACTTGCGAGCCTCCAAGAAGTCGGGTTTTCCTCAACTAGCGCCCTTGATGTGACCATCTCCGCAACATACAAACCCCCACCGTATTCTTGACAAAGCCTTCGGAAGGCAGTGTTGGTAATCCCCGCCATTGGAGCCAAAACCACTGGCGTCTTGATTTTGTGGGGACCGTAGGTGAGCAACTAAACCAGTTTCTCCGCCAAATAACCAACCACGTCATCGATAGCAATTCGCTTCTGTTCCATACTGTCACGCTCACGGATGGTGACCGAATGATCTTCTTTGGTATCAAAATCCACAGTTATGCAAAAAGGAGTGCCGATCTCGTCCTGACGACGATAGCGCCTTCCAATGGCTGCACTCTCGTCATAGTCAATATTCCAAAGCTGTCGGAGTTTGTTGGCCAGTTCTTTCGGCCAGCGGAGTGAGCTCATCATTTTTGCTTAGTGGCAAAACTGCAGCCTTCACAGGTGCCAGCTTCGGGTGCAGTTTCAAGACCGTTCGAGTGTCAGTTCCACCTTTGGCGTTGGGAACCTCTTCTTCGGTGTAGGCGTCAACTAGAAATGCCATGAGCGACCTGGTGAGTCCGGCGGCTGGCTCAATGACAAATGGGGTCCAGCGCTCACCCTCTGTTTGATCGAAGTAACTCAAATCAACACCTGAATGCTCACTGTGGGTAGAAAGATCAAAGTTAGTTCGGTTGGCAACCCCCTCAAGCTCTCCGAACTCTCCTCCCTGGAAGCCAAATCTGTACTCGATATCAACAGTTCTCTTGGAATAGTGGGAGAGTTTTTCTTTGGGGTGCTCAAAAAGCCTCAAATTCTCAGGGTCAATCCCAAGATCCACGTACCACTGGTAGCGCTGTTGAATCCAGTACTCATGCCATTCCTCATCCGTGCCTGGCTTTACAAAAAACTCCATCTCCATCTGCTCAAACTCTCTGGTTCTGAAGATGAAGTTTCCGGGCGTGATTTCATTTCGAAAACTTTTTCCCATTTGACCGATTCCGAAAGGAGGTTTTATGCGTGCAGTGTTAAGAACGTTATTGAAATTTACAAATATCCCCTGTGCTGTCTCGGGGCGAAGGTAGTGAAGACCTGACTCATCCTCAACCGGACCAAGTGTGGTTTTTAGCAAACCGTTGAATAATTTCGGCTCGGTCCATTTCTCCTTGGCCCCACAGTTAGGACAAGCTACCTCGTCGATGCTCTTTGGTGCCCTTCCCTTCTTCTCCTCGAAGGCCTCTTCTAAGTGGTCGGCGCGGAAACGACGATGGCAACTGGTGCATTCAATCAGTGGGTCAACGAACTCTTTTACGTGTCCGCTTGCCTCCCATACCGCTTTTGGCAGGATGATTGAACTGTCAAGCCCAACAACATCCTCGCGACTGCTTACGACCGATCTCCACCACTCGCGCTTAATGGCCTCTTTGAGTTCAACACCCAAGGGTCCGTAATCCCAGGCTGAGCGAGAACCCCCATAAATCTCTCCGGCTTGAAAAACAAAACCCCTACGCTTTGCTAGGGATATGACCTGGTCGAGTTTCGATTGCGCTGCCATCAAAGCCTTTCTTTGGATGAGCCTCTAGTTTAGCCCTCACCTGGATTGTCTATGGCTGAGCCGAAGCGTCTGTCGCGGGCTTGAAACTCATCAACAGCCTCCCAAAGAGTTTCTCTTGTGAAATCAGGCCAAAGGGTCTCGCTGAAAACCAGCTCAGCATAGCTAGATTGCCAGGGCAGAAAGTTGCTGGTGCGCTGTTCGCCACTGGAGCGAATAAAAAGATCAACATCTGGCAAATCCGGCTGATAAAGGGCCTTGGAGAAAGATTTGGCGGTAATCCTCTCAGGGTCAATTTCAGAGTTGCTTGCCTGCCTGGCTAGTTTCTTCGCTGCATCGACAATCTCTGCTCTGCCGCCATAGTTCACGCACATATTTAGTGTCATTCTTTTCAGATGAGCGGTCATTTGCTCTGACTCTCTCAGCTCGCGAACCACACTCCGCCAGAGTCGTTTTTCCGATCCAGACCAAACAACCCGCACGTTCCAGTCAATTAGCTGCTCTCTTCGTCTCCGTAAAACATCTCGGTTGAAACCCATTAGAAACCTGACCTCTTCAGGGTCTCTCTGCCAGTTTTCAGTTGAGAATGCATAGGCACTCACGGCCTCAACCCCGATTTCCAAGGCACCACTGACAACTTCCAGCAAAGCCTGCTCACCAGCTCGATGACCCTCAGTTCTGGGAAGTCCCCGCTGATTGGCCCAGCGACCATTGCCATCCATAACGATTGCTATGTGTCTTGGAACCTTTTGAAAATTCGGGGCAGGGCGAGATGGATCTTTATAGCTCATCTGCTCTCCGAGATATTCATGGATTTCAAACCTCGCTCCAAATGCCACTGCATAAATGCCCTAATGATTCCAGCCGCTTGCTCGGCTGAAAAACTATCAGCATCATCCACCACTGACCAATCCCCAACCAGCAAGGCCTGCAACACAATCATGGTGTTTGGATGCAATCGGGTTGCCTCAGGGGGTGCACACTGTTCGCATACAGCCCCTCCAACCTGAACCAGAAACCTTTCGTGTGGACCATCAGTTTGACAACCAGAGCACTGCTCAAAACTTGGAGTCCAACCAGAGAGGGATAATGCCCTGAGTTGGTAGGAACTGGCAATTGATTCGGCTGAGTGTTCTGATCTGGATAGTGACCTCAATGCACCCATCAGAAGCAGGTAATGCTGCGGAGAAGAGGTTTCCCTTGTCAATCTTTCTGCGGTTTCCAGAACCTTGCTTCCAGCTAGATAGGCGTCATAGTCGGAGACGATCTCTTTGCCGTAGCTTGCAAGCGTCTCAACCTGGGTCACAACGTCTAGGGTTTTTCCTTTATAAAACTGTGCCTCCACTGCCATAAACGGCTCTAGTCTGGCTCCAATCTTCGAAGTGGTTTTTCTAACCCCCTTGGCAACAGCCCTGATTTGGCCTGAGTTTTTGGAGAGCAGGGTAATTATCCTGTCGGTTTCACCCAATTTATGGGTACGCAGGACAATTCCCTCTTCTCTAAACTGTGGCACGTGAAAAGTATCCACCATCTAGGGCGTTTTTCGCTGAGGCTATACCCTAAGTGCTCTGTTTACTCCTGAAATCAGAGCCTTCAAGCTTGCTGTTGCGATGTCGCCATCAATCCCAACTCCCCAAAGTGGGTCGTGATCGTCAACTTTGAGTTCGATGTAGGCGGCCGCCAGAGCATCCCCAGATGCACTCAACGTGTGCTCAACGTAATCCAGCAGGTCTATTTTTAGCCCCTTGCTATTCAGAATGCTGATAAGTGCAGAGATTGGGCCGTTTCCACTTCCCTTTTCCTCTAGCATGTGCTCTCCATCTCGAAGCTGCACGGTCAGATTGACCTCGCCTGCCATATCGCTTTCACTTGCCGTGCGCAAAAGCTCTAGTCTTCCCCACTTTGTGTGCTCTTGCTCACCTGGCAAATACTCATCGGTAAAGGCATGCCATAGCTGTTGCGAGGTTATCTCTCCACCATTGACCTCAGCCAACTCTTGAACAACTCTGGAGAACTCAATCTGCAGTCTTCTGGGCAAATCCAGGTGGTAATCGCTTTTCAAAAGATAGGCGACGCCACCCTTTCCGCTTTGTGAGTTGACTCTGATTATCGCCTCATAACTTCGGTTCAGGTCCTGTGGATCGATTGGAAGATATGGAACCTCCCAGTTGACGGTGTGTCGAGAACCGCCTTCAATCTCAGCAACTCGATCCAGATCCTCAAGACCTTTTTTGATTGCGTCCTGGTGTGATCCACTAAACGCAGTAAAGACCAAATCGCCACCATAGGGGCTTCGCTCGTGAACTGGCATCTGATTGCAGTACTCAACAGTCCTGCGAATTTCGTCAATGTCGCTGAAATCAATCATTGGATCAACTCCCTGGCTGAACAGGTTTAGCCCAAGGGTGACCAGATCGACATTGCCCGTTCTCTCGCCATTTCCAAAAAGACAACCCTCGATGCGGTCAGCTCCGGCTTGGTAACCAAGTTCTGCCGCTGCAACCGCGGTTCCCCTATCGTTGTGCGGATGTAGAGACAGGATTATGTTCTCCCTTGGCTGTAGGTGGCTGCTCATCCATTCGATGCTGTCGGCGTAAACATTTGGAGTTGTCATTTCAACTGTTGCCGGCAGGTTGACAATAAGTTTTTTTTCTTTAGTCGGCTTTATAACCCCAGCCACCGCGTTGCAAACTTCCACCGCATACTCCAACTCAGTTCCGGTATAGCTTTCTGGACTGTACTCGTAGTAAACATCGGTCTCTGGAATGGTTTTCTCAAGTTCGAGGCAAACCTCAGCAGCATCTGTGGCAATTTTTTTGATTTCCTCTTTATCAGCATTGAAGACAACCCTTCTTTGCAAGACCGAAGTGGAGTTATAAAAGTGAACGATTGCCTTCTTCGCTCCTTTGATGGACTCGTAAGTCTTCTCAATTAGGTGTCTTCTGGACTGAGTCAAAACCTGAATTGTGACATCGTCTGGGATGAGATCTTGATCAATCAGCTGTCTAACAAAGTCAAAATCGGTCTGTGATGCTGAAGGAAAACCTACCTCAATCTCCTTGTAGCCCATTCGAACCAGAAGCTGGAACATCTTTAGCTTCCGCTCTGGGCTCATCGGGTCAATTAGGGCTTGGTTTCCATCTCTTAGGTCTACTGCGCACCACCGAGGAGCAGTGTCAATAATCTTGTCTGGCCAGGCTCTGTTTGGCCTTTCGACTTTTATTTGTTCGTGAAATGGTTTATACCTGTGAAAAGGCATGCCCGAAGGCTTTTGATTGTTTTCCAATTTTTATCTCTCCATGCTCTTTTAGATTTTTAGCGGCCGAAACTCTCCGCGACGAGCTGGGCCAGATGCTAGGCCTCGTCGCGGCCGCTAAGTAGAAGCTGGAAAAGCATGGGACAACGCTAGCACTAAAATCCAAGACGACCAAGTAGCTTTGGATCTTGCTGCCAGTCTTTGGAAACTTTTACGTGCAGATGAAGCTTGGTTTGGCTGCCGGTAATTTTTCTAATGTTTCTTTGAGAGCGTTGCCGAATCTTACTCAACCGCTCCCCCTTATTGCCGATGATTATCCCCTTTTGGCTGTCTCTTTCGACATGGATGGAAATATGCATTTCATCCCCATTCCATTCATCCATTGTTACAGCCAGAGAATGGGGTAATTCATTCTCTAGAAAACCCAAAGCAGACTCACGAACCTCTTCGCAGGCCCTTTCTTGAGCGCTAAGCTCCGTCACCGTCTCTGTCGGATACAGTCGCTCTGATTCAGGCATCATTGCAATTGCAACTTCAGCTAAGAGCTCTATCTGCTGGTTCTCCTGGCGCTGACGGGAATGATTTCATCCCACTCAAATGTTTCAGAGAGCGAAATTAGTCGCTGGGTGATTTTTTCAGGGCCAGCCAGATCGGTTTTTGTCAGGATGGCAATCTTCCGGGGTTTTTTGTAAGCACTTAGCTGCTCAATTATTCGCTTATCTCCAGGGCCTAAATCCTCATTTGCGGGCGAGCAAAAACCAATAACATCCATATCAGACAGTTCCGACTCGACGAGATCGTTCAATCTTTGGCCCAGCAGTGTTCTCGGCTTATGAAGACCAGGTGTGTCAACAATAATCAGCTGCCCCGAATCAGTATTCCTGATTCCCCTAATGGCCTTTCTGGTGGTTTGAGGTCGATTTGAAGTAATTGCAATCTTTTGGCCGACCAGAGCATTGGTGAGGGATGATTTGCCGGTATTGGGCCTACCAACAAAAGAGATAAAGCCTGCCCTAATCATCAATCCTCTTCGCCAAGATCGAGGTTAACCTGCCACGCTTGACATCCACTCTTTCTGCAACAAACTCAAAGCCATAGGCGGTCACCTGTTCTCCGCCACTTGGTAGTCGATCCAATAGCTTTATAATCAGCCCGCTTACGGTGTCGACATCCTCGTCCTCAATCTCCAACCGAAAGTGCTCGCCAAAGTCACTTAGGTTCATGCGGGGATGAATCCTAAATAATTTGTCACCAAGTTCGGTAATCTCCGCTAGCTCTCGGTCATACTCATCGCTGATTTCACCGACCAGTTCTTCAATCAGGTCCTCCATTGTCACCATTCCAGCGATTCCCCCGTATTCGTCAATAATTAGCGCCAACTGAGTTTGAGTTGATTGCATTTGTTCCAATAGGTCCACCACCGGCTTGCTTTCTGGAACAAACACAGCCTGACGAGAATTTTGCTCAGCCTTTTCGCTCTGAAGTTTTGCAGGGTTTTCCAAAACGATCTTCGCTATGTCTTTCAAAAACAGCACACCCCTTATGTCATCGGGGCCATCACCTGTGACCGGTAATCGAGAGTGGCCACTTGAGACGAAAGCACTGAGGGCNGATTCCAGAGTTTCCTCTGCGTCAATTGTTCGAATGTCAATCCTTGGCACCATAACCTCACGCACCACGGTTTCCCCAAACTCCTCAATTGACTGCATAAACTCCCTCTCAAACTCTTCTGGGTCGGGGGCTTGCGGAAGAGAAAACAGCTTGAAAAATTCTTGCCAGGCAAGATAAAAGCGCTGCAACCAGCGATTAACTCCCTCGGCAAAGCCGTTGCCGGCCAATTTTTTTGCAATTAAGTGAGAAACCAACAAAGCCAAACTGGTGGTCACGAAAGCGACCAGCACCGACCACCCTCCAACTAGCGAATAGCCACCAGCGGCAATCATCGCACCGGCAATGGCAAAAAACATCATGCGCAGATAGATGGCGCCATCAATAACTTTTTCAGTCACCTTCTGCTGAGCTTCGGCGATAGTCATAAAAACCGCAATCAGGATAGGGAATACGGCAATGGCAGCTATCAACTCAGCTCCTCTGCTTGATACGAATCCAATAATTCTCTCTGAAGACCAAACATTTCGGCTTCTTCCTCTGGTTCCGCGTGATCAAAACCGAGTAGGTGAAGCAGTCCGTGGGTGGCAAGCAGCAATATCTCATCAGTTTCACTATGACCAGCTGCATCAGCCTGCAATCTTGCAACTTGGGGGCAGATAACAATATCCCCCAGTAACCCCTCTGCCTCAGTATTTCCAGGCCTTAGTTCATCCATGGGAAAACTTAAGACATCAGTTGGACCAGGCTCGTCCATCCATTTCAGGTGAAGATCTTCCATCGGTTGCTCATTTATGAACAGAACAGAAAGGTCTACCCGATTGCTGATTTTCAGATGTGAGAAATGGTGTCTGAGCATCTCAAGAAGTCGTTCAGATTCGACCTCGATATCGGACTCATTGTTTATTTCAATTGTCATCGTGAGCCTCGTAGGCGTTTACGATGCGGGTGACCAGCTCATGCCTGACCACGTCCTTGCTGGTAAGCCTTGATACGTGCAAATCATCAACTTTTGCAAGGATCTTAACCGCAGCAGCGAGTCCGCTTTTTCCACCGGGCAGATCGACCTGGGTTGTATCTCCTGTAATGATCATCTTTGAATTGAAGCCCAAACGGGTCAAAAACATTTTCATCTGCTCACTGGTTGTGTTTTGGGCTTCATCCAAAATGATAAACGCGTCATTCAGGGTTCTTCCTCGCATGTATGCAAGTGGGGCTACCTCTACGACGCCGCTTTCGAGAAATTTCGTAAGCGACTCAGCGGGCAGCATCTCCTGCAGGGCGTCAAATAACGGTCTCAAATAGGGGTCTATTTTCTCCGTCAGGGTCCCTGGGAGGTATCCCAAACGCTCGCCGGCTTCCACAGCAGGCCTGGTAAGAATGATTCGACTGCAGCGCTTATTCATCAGAGCCTCAACCGCCTTGGCCATTGCAAGATAGGTCTTACCGGTTCCAGCAGGTCCAAGTCCAAACACAACCGTGTGATCATCAATGCTTTTCAGATAAGACATCTGTCCAGCGGTCTTCGCCCTGATTCGTTTCTCTCCAGCCGAAATATAAGTGGCTGTAAAACCTTCGCCCGATCTTTCTGAAAGTTGTGCAAGCTCAGCAACATCCCTGCGAGATATGGCATCGCCTCTGCCTAGTAGCTCCTCCAATTGGCCTAGCACTCTTTTGAGAGATTCAATGCGATTTTCTTCGCCGTTGACACTCCAACTCGAACCGCGGAGCAGAATTTGCAGATCGGAAAACTGATTCTCAAGCTCCCGCAGATAGGAATCATTTGGTCCAACCAGTTGACCTATGAAGGCGGGATTAGTCTCAAAAACTACTTCGCTCAACTAGCTCCCTGACTGAGAATGTGACCATGGGCATGGAATACGGTTTGACCGGCCTCTTCGCCGGTGTTGAATAAAAACTTGAAGTGGCCATTTGTCTCATGTTCACTAACCTCGCGCATGAGCTCCATGACTTGGGACATTGATTCTTCGTTTTGCGAGAGTTCAATAATGTTTTTTGAGTGAAGTTTGGGAACAACGAGTAGGTGAACTGGAGCTTCGGGATTTATATCCCTAAACGCAATAGCTCCCTCATTCTCGCCGACTCTCTCGCTAGGTATTTCACCAGCAACAATCTTGCAAAAGATACAATCGCTCAAATTTCCTCCTGCTTCAATACTAATCCCAGCCAACCAATGTGCGGATGGTAGCTATTGCCGCTGGAGCAGCGGTTGATGTTCTGAACACGCTGTTGCCTAAAGATGCAACCAGCGCACCACTTGATTTCAGTTTTTCTAACTCTGATTCAGAAATCCCACCCTCAGGCCCAATGACCAATGTCAGCTGTTGTTCAAAATTGAGTTCCGTGAGCGGTGCCTGGGCATCAGGGTCTAAAACAATTAGCTGTCCGGTAAAGGAAAAATCTGTGTCAACTGCCAAATCTGTAACCTCGGGCAGCCAAGCTTGATGAGATTGCTTGGTTGCCTCAGTGGCAATAGATTTCCAGCGTGCAACCCCCTTGGTGGCCTTTTGTGGATTCCATCTGACAATCGATCTTTCTGCCTGCCAGGGCGTGAATCGACTGGCCCCAAGCTCTGTTGCCGTCTGCACAGCTAGTTCATCGCGGTCCCCCTTGGCGAGAGCCTGAATTATGTGAATAAAGGGCTTCACCCTTTCAACTTCCCATGTTTTGATTACTTTTAGCTCATCCCCGAACTCTGCGATTCCCATTCGACCCTCACCGTCCGTTATTCGAATTTGCTCGCCGAAGCGAATTCTTAGAGAGTTTTTCGCGTGAGTCATTTCTTTTTCATCCATCTTGGGAATCTCTCCCCGCAATGAATCAACTAGAAATTGATGCATCATTTTTTACCAAAACCAAAACCGCTGCGTCTTTGCCTGAGCACCGATTTATCTTTGCTCATCGATTTCAGCTCTTGGAAAAGCTGCTTTTGCTTTTTGTCTAATTTCTCCGGAACTGACACATAGGTCTCCAAAACCAAGTTTCCGCGCCCTGAGCCTCGAAGTTTATTCGCACCCTTACCCTTTAGGGTGATTTTTTCACCAGTTTGGGTTCCTGCCCGAACGGAAACGGTCTCAAGGCCATCAAAGCTCTCGACTTCAACATCCGCCCCCAAAATTGCATCCAAATAGGGAACTTCAAGTCTTGCAACTAAATCGTCGCCATCCCTAGCAAAAACCGGATCTGGGTTTACGCTTACTTCCAAATAAAGATCGCCCGCAGGACCGCCTGCGAATCCGACCTCTCCTTCACCCGGAAGGTGCAGTCGCATTCCATCCTGAACTCCCGCTGGGATATCAAGGTTCAATTCTCTGTTCTCTCTAATTCGACCCTGCGCCCTGCACTGCTGGCATGGATGTGGAATCACCTCTCCGGTCCCCCTGCATGACCCGCAGGGTTGCGATGTAACCATGGTGCCCATGAATGACTGAACCTGTCTGGAAATACTTCCGCTGCCCTTGCAAATATCGCAAACCTCTACCTTGGTGCCGGGTTGAGCGCAGCTTCCCTCACATGTTGGACACAAAACAGCGGTGGTGATTGTCATTGTCTTACTGGCGCCGAAAATGGCTTCCTTCAAGTCCAAGTCAACCCTAAGCAGGGCATCCTGTCCTCTCTGGGCTCGCGATTTTGGACCTCTTGGACCACCACCGAAAAAGGTGTCGAAAATGTCTCCAAGGCCAAAACCCTGGTCGCCGCCACGGTCATATTTCTCACGTTCCTGCGGGTCGCTCAAAACGTCGTAAGCGTGGGTTACCGCTTTGAACTTCTCCTGCGCCTGTGGATCGGGATTGACATCTGGATGTAGCTCACGGGCAAGCTTTCGATAGGCCTTTTTGATTTCCTCCGTGGTGGCATTTTGACTTACGCCCAAAACCTCGTAGTAATCGCTCAATTAGTTAGTTCCCATTCATTGATTTGCTCAAATACCTTGCAACAGTTCTCAGCGAGGCAATGTTCCCACGATAATTCATCCGCGTTGGACCCAGAATCCCAACCCTGGCAGAGCTACCTTGGTCCCCGTACTCACCAACCAAAACACTCGCCGAGCTCAGTTCTTGCTGCTGATTCTCAGCCCCAATTGAAATGCCCAGTCCGTCGCTATCCAATTCTGTTTCTCGAAGCAACTTCATCAAAGCAACCTGCTCCTCCATGATCTCAAGCAGGGGCGCAAAACCATCAAAATCACTCTCGGTTCTGACTAGATTGGCAGCTCCGCTAACAGCAACCCTCTCTTGGCGATTCTCCTCAACAAGGCTTTCCAGGGCTTGAATGATTGGGTCAGTCTGGCCGGCGGCCGATTCCGAAAGTTCGTCGAGAATCTCCTGACCACGCTTGCGGACCTCACCAAGTGGTTGTCCCGAGAGCTGCCCATTCAGCCTGCCCCGAATGTCTTGAATGAGTTCTTCACTCAAAGCCTGATCGAGCACTGCAACCTGTTGCTGAATTTGACCACTACTTGAAATCAGCATGACCAAAACTTTTTGCTCGCCAACTGGGATTAATTCAATGTGCCGAATGTAGCTTCCGCCAAAAGAGGGATAGGCAATAAGTGCTAGCGAATTAGTGAGCTGGCTGAGCGTCCTCGCGCTCTGTTGTAACAAATCCTCAAGACTCAACTGGTCGTTTAGAAATGACTCAATGGCTCGCTTCTCTGGCTTGCTGATAGCACTCATCTCGCGCACCTGGTCGACAAACAACCGATACCCCTTATCCGTTGGTATCCGGCCGCTTGAGGTGTGGGGGGCGACTATCAGCTCCTCTTCCTCCAGGAGAGCCATGTCGTTTCTTATTGTTGCTGCACTCACCCCGAGCGGGTGTCTATCAAGAAGTGATTTAGACCCAACTGGCTGATTGGTCTCTACGTAGTCTTCGACAATCGCCCGCAGGACCTCTAGTGATCGCTTTGGAATCATCCTCTGGCACTCTCCAATCTTGAGTGCCAATTCTAATCAACTGAGCACTAGTTGAGAAGATTCAGAACGACCCTGTCGGCCATTTGCCTACCCTTCAGGGTCAAAACAAAATTTCCATCTTGCTCTTTGAAGTAGCCGAACTCTATTTGCTCTCTTAGCGCCTCATCGCTGATTGATAGTTTCCTAATCAAATCTGGGTCAATGCCATCTGACATTCGAATTTCCAGAAGCAACCGCTCCTGCAAGTGATCTTGTTCATTAATTAGTTCGTAGGCCTGGATTGGAAGACCTTTCGCCAGGGAATCGGAATAGGCGGCCGGGTGTTTTCTATTCCAAAAACGAACGTCGCCAATATAGCTATGCGAACCTGGACCAAAGCCATACCAGTAATTTGATTTCCAGTATCCGCTGTTGTGAACAGACTTGGTGCCCTCTCCTCTACTGAAATTAGATAACTCATACCAATTCAGGCCACTTCGTGAGGTCATCTCCTCCAAAAGGGCATATTTGTCAGCCATAAGATCATCATCTGGCTCAGGGTAAACACCCCTCGAAATCTGCCGTGCAAGTTTTGTTCCCTGTTCGACAATCAGCGCATAGGCGCTCAGGTGGTCAGGCTTCATCGAAAGCGCCCGATGAAGTGATTTCCTCCAGCTTTCCAGGGACTCACCGGGAGCGCCATAAATCAAATCCAGAGATACTTGCATGCCTGCTTTCTTCGCCCAGTCAACGGCAAGCTCAACATTTTCGGGCTTATGGGTTCTATCGAGGACTTTTAGAACCTCAGGGTCAAAACTTTGCGCCCCTATGCTGACTCGATTTATGCCCAGTTCCGCTACTTGCTGCAGATAGTCTTCATCGACAGTGTCTGGATTTACTTCCATCGTTAGCTCAGCATCGTCCTTGATTCCAAAATTTTCGCGAAGTCCAGCTAGTACCCTGGAAATTTGAGCAGGGCTGAAAAGGCTAGGTGTGCCNCCTCCGAAAAAAACGGTCTGGAAGCTTTTCGAGGAAATCTCTTGAGCCTTGAGACTTTCTGCGGCCAAGCGGATTTCCTTGGTCAAAGACTGATCGAATTCGAATCGTTTTACACCCTGAACCTCTTCGGCCGTGTATGTATTAAAGTCGCAATAGCCGCAGCGCACTTCGCAGAATGGAACATGAACATAGGCGTGCCAGGTCTTGTTTCGGTCAAAATTACGAAATTTTGGAAAGCTTCCCTCCCATGAGAGTCCGACTGGCAATGGACCCGGCATGCTTATTTCTTCTTTTCGGCTTTGCCGCCATCTGAGCTCAGAGCTGCAATGAAAGCCTCTTGCGGGACCTCCACCTTGCCCACCATCTTCATCCGGCGCTTTCCCTCTTTTTGCTTTTCCAAGAGCTTGCGCTTACGTGTGATATCTCCTCCGTAGCACTTTGCCAAAACATCTTTGCGCATGGCACGAATTGATTCACGGGCAATAATTCTTGAGCCGACAGCCGCCTGAATTGGTACTTCAAACTGTTGCCTGGGGATTAGCTCTCGAAGCTTGGCTGTTATTGAAACTCCGTGGGCGTAAGCCTTGTCTTTGTGAACAATGGCACTAAACGCATCTACCTGGTCACCCTGCAAAAGCAGATCAACTTTCACAAGCTCACTGGCTTGCAAGCCGGACTCCTCGTAATCCAGCGACGCATAGCCTTGAGTTTTACTCTTCAACTGATCAAAAAAGTCAAAAACGATCTCAGCAAGTGGAAGTTTGTATCGAAGCTGCACCCTTTCCTCACTCAGATACTGCATGTCAATCATTGATCCGCGTCTTTGCTGGCAAAGCTCTATAATCGTCCCCACATAGTCTTTCGGGGTAAGGATTGTGGCGTTTACAACAGGTTCCAAAACCTCTTTTATTTTTCCCGTTGGGAACTCGCTGGGATTGGTTACGGTGTGCTGAGACCCATCCTCCATAGTCACCTGATAAACAACCGAGGGGCTGGTTGCAATTAGTCCCAAATCAAACTCGCGCTCGAGTCTTTCGCTAATGATTTCTAGGTGGAGCAGACCCAAAAAGCCGCACCTAAAACCAAATCCAAGCGCAACGGAGGTTTCTGGTTCATAAACCAAAGCTGCATCACTCAGCCGAAGCTTATCCAAGGCCTCTCTCAAGGCTGGATAGTCTCCACCGTCAATCGGGTAGATACCACTGAAAACCATAGGCTTTGGCTCCACGTAGCCCTTCAGCTGTTCGGTAGCGGTGTTGTCTTTACTGGTTACGGTGTCACCGACTTTGGATTGGCGAACATCCTTCACTCCGGTAATTAGATAACCAACCTCTCCCGCAGAGAGAGATTTGGTCGCTGTGGGCTCGGGAGAACTAACTCCGATTTCTAACAACTCATGCACGGCCCCAGTCGACATCATCTTGATTTTTTCGCGAGCAGAGATTGTTCCATCAACCATTCGAACATAGGTGATTACACCTCTGTATGCGTCGTAGACGCTGTCAAATATCATCGCTCTCGGAGCAGCATCAAGCTCACCAGTGGGAGCAGGAATATCTCTCACCAGCCTGTCCAGTAGCTCTGGAACTCCTTGCCCCGTTTTTCCAGAGACCTGCAGGATGTCTTCAACGTCGCAGCCAATTAATCCGGCCAACTCTTCAGCATATTTTTCAGGCTGGGCGGCTGGCAGGTCTATTTTGTTCAAAACTGGAATGATCTCAAGATCGTTTTCAATAGCGAGATAAAGATTGGCAAGAGTTTGAGCTTCTATCCCTTGCGCTGCATCGACTAACAAAACTGCGCCTTCGCAAGCAGCCAGAGAGCGGCTCACCTCGTAGCTGAAGTCAACGTGACCTGGAGTGTCGATCATGTTCAGAACGTAATCCTGATCACCT
>PR_CR_10_Liq_3_inCRDRAFT_1000220_pt1 | contig 16405 bp, 8 predicted proteins | sample PRCRCaboRojoPR_2_FD_10240 | JGI IMG/M metagenome (IMG submission 10240)
GCATTGGGGGCACAGGACAGCCTGTTCGCCTTTGTGGATAACCCTTTCTCTCGGCGGTTCTCCCCCGAGCCGGTAGACGGTTACAAGCTGGAAGTGGCGCAGCGTATTTTCGATGACCTGGTGAAGGCCCGGGGCAGCTTCAGAATGCCCGTTCCCGAGCTTGTCATGAATACCGGGCGCCGCTACATGGCCTGGATGCACCCCGGAAAGCGGCAGATTGGGCTGGAGGAGCAGGCTTATGATATTTGCGTCAGCCTGGGTAAAGACTCCCTGAATGCACTGGCGGCCATGCTTTCGCATGAAATCATCCATTACTACGAAAACCACGATTGGAAACGCAACTTCATTAATCAGAATGACGGCCTGGAAGCAGCTGAACAGCTGGAAAAACTTTCTGACGGGCTTAAGTACGAGACGCAGGCCGACTACTTTGGCGGCGTATTAGCGATTTCTGCCGGCTACAATACCTACAGTACGCTTGCTCCACTGTTGGAAAAAGCCTACGCGACCTACGGGCTGCCTGACGAAATCCAAGGCTACCCCAGCCTCAGCGAACGCCTGAAACTCAGCGAAAACACCGCGCGCCGGCTGGAGAAACTCTTCCAGGTCTATCAGACCGCCAACTACCTGAGTCTGATAGAAGGATATACCGATGCACTGGAATATTATCAGTACATCCTTGGCGAGTATCAGGGGTTCGAGCTGTATAACAACGCCGGGGCTACCGCACTACTAGCGGCGTTGGATCTCACCCCGAAAAATGCAATGCCTTACGTTTTGCCTATTGAGCTGGATCTGGAAAGCCGGCTCGGACAAATCACTACCCGCTTGCCCAAAGATGCTGCTGCCAGCCGGGCGCAGTTGCTGGAACAGGGGCAGCAACTATTCAAAAACGCTTTGCTGCTCAATGAAGCTGAACCCTCCGCCCACCTCAACCTGGCCAATCTACATGTAATCAGGGAGGAATGGCTGGATGCTGAATACCGGGCTCAGAAGGCGCTGGCGCTTGCAGAAAAGGCAGGTAATGCCCCGGCTGCGGCTAAGGCGCAGGTCACTCTGGGGGTTGCGGCAATTCTACAGAAAGACACCTCTACTGCCCTGGCATATTTCCAATCAGCAGAATCTGAAGTTATAGATTTAGCAAAAATTAACCTCTCCGTCTTGCAAGGAGGAGCAGAACCGTATGCCCCAGGAAATTATAACGTGAAAGGCGTAGAAGAAATCGATGGCGTTTTCCCGGAAGACTTCCTCGTTGCCCCTTCCTTTACCGCCACCGTAAATCTGCCCGGCAAAATCTACTGTGGCTATAAAAACATGCCCACCTCCAATATCTTTCAACACTATGTAGACGATGGCAGCAACCGCTTTGCCTGGTTCCACCGGACCGACTCCGACTACCAAGGAGAAACCCTTGCAGGGCTTTCGGCCGGTGCCACCGCAGCCGAAATACGTACAGCTTATGGGGTGCCCAACCGGATATTATCCCTCCCCAACGGGCAATGCCTGGCGTACGATCAACGTCAACTTCTACTCCTTTGGGGACAGCTTCGCAGCTGGATCGTCTTTCGGTCAGGGCTAACAGAATAAATCTTCATCTACCTAAAACCTTATCCACCATGAAATGGCTAACCCTTTTGTTTATCGCCTGCACTTCCTTAGCCCTGAATGCTCAGGACAGCCCGGTTGTTTATTCCGTTGATGGCCCCGTCCGGTACTCCCCGGCAAGCAAAGGCTGGTTCAACTTCTCACCCCTAAAAACGGGCATGCCGCTCAGTAAGGAGGGCCGCCTGAAGCTCCGCGCAGGCACTTCTGTCAGCCTGCTGTACGATGAGCAATTTGCCACGATTAACACCAAGGGCAAACACGATATCGCCACCCTGCTCGCAGATTATGATCAATTTCAGGAAAGCGCCTACGCTGAGCTGTTGCAGGACAGGGTGGAAGAAGCCAGCGACCCTTTCTTTTTTTACCTCGATGACGAGCCGGGGCTGGCCTCTAGTACAAAGCCCACCAAACCAAAATACGAAAGCAAAGAAGGCGATGGCCACGGCGATGCCGACGCTGCACTGCTACCCATTACGACCAATGGTGGCAAGGTGGCTGGTAAAAGCTTTTTCGTTTCCTGGGCACCGGGAGCCGATGTGAAAGCGCCTGATCAATATACTTTCCGGCTTACCGACGATCAGGGGCAGGTTTTGCTGGAAGAGACTACAGCTGAAGGCAACCTCACTGTGAATGCAGCAGATGCAGGACTCCAAAGCGGAGGATTTTATCGCTGGAAGGCTACAGATTCCAATGATGCATCCATAGGCACGCCATTGATTACCTTCCAGTATGTAAACAAAGAAGAACTCGACACTGCCCTTTCAGCGCTACAATCAAATCCGGCCTATTCCACGGCCGGGCCGGCAGCAAAATTATTACTGGAAGCCGTAACCCTCGAAGACAAAGGCTTTCAGGAGCGGGCCGGCCTTCGCTTCCGGGAAGCGATGGAGCAAGACCCTGACCATGACCTGGCAAGAGCCTTGTACAAGGCATTCCTGTGGCGGCAGGGGCTGTAAAAGCTTCCTTGTTTGGGTTTATTGCAAGTTGGTATTCAACTGCAGGCTGTCCGACCCTTTCACCTAAAACCGTTTGTTATGAAGCAGCTACTTCTTTCATTTTTTCTCTGCGTGGCAGTAGCCGGTAGTGGACAGACTCCGGTATTGCAGGTTCCCGTAGGGCACGCAAAATCAGTGGTGGCTGTTGCGTACAGTCCGGACCAATCCTTTTTTTACTCCGGTTCAGACGACGCGCTACTGATCAAATGGGACATCGCCAATAATACGATCCACCATACTTTCAAAGGGCACAAATCAGCGGTGTACGCTGTGGATGTAGCTCCGCCCTGGATTATCTCCGGGGACGATAGCGGCAAGATTATCCTTTGGAACCATCAATCCGGTAAAAAAGCAAGGCAGTACGATGCCCACAATGGTGGCGTGTCCCAACTGCTCTTTTTGCCTGGGGGGCAGCAGTTCATCTCCACTTCTTTCAACGGAGACGTAAAAATTTGGTCGGTTGAGCGCCCTGACCCCGTGCAGGTCTTGCCCTACCAAATGCATTCTATTGAAGATGCCGTGCTTTCCGCAGATGGGCGACTCCTACTGACTGGCAATGCCGGAGGTGAAGGGCAGCTATGGCGAATGAATGACATCAGCCAGCCGGTAGTCACATTTCAGGTACCTCAAAGCACAGGTATTCGGGCAGTAGCCATCAGCCCCGACGGCACTACAGGCTACACCGGCGACTTAAAGGGTCAGGTGTCTGCCTGGAACTTGTCCGACGGCACTATGCAGGATACCTGGCCACTGGGCGGAGGAGGCTACATCGAAAAGCTGTTCTACCTGAAAGACAGGCTGATTGCCGTCTGCAACCGGGATGACGGGGCGTCCAGGCTTTGGGATGTGCTGGATGCCCGGCCCCTGAAAAATCTGAGCGAGGCCCATGGTGGCCATACCCTGGATATCGCCATCTCGCCTGACGGACAGTATCTGCTCTCCGGCAGTATTGACAAGACCATCAACCAATGGACCACCACCGACTGGGCATTAAAGCAGCGATTCAAAGGGCACGCGCATCAGGTGGAAGCACTGACTATCGCAACAGACGGATTTATGTTCCTCGCACGCAATCAAGATGGTACCCACCGGCTTTGGGACTTTGGTTCCGGTAAAATCACAGAAGCGCTGGACAAAAAGCAGCACGCACAAACATTTGGACCAGAGGAAGGTACGCTGCTATACGGAACCGAAACCGGCCAGCTGACCCTGCTGGATACCCGCAAGCATGCGAACCAGTTCCAGATTCAGGATTTTGAGGAACAGGATAATCTACATGCCATCGCCGTACACCCGGAAGGCACCTACTTACTGACAGCGGGCTACAACGCTCACCTTAGGCGCGCCGACAATCAGGAGCTCGTCCGCACCTTTGATGACCATGAGGATTGGATCACCTCAAAGGGGCTTGGGTTTTCTCCGGATGGGCGCTGGATCATAACAGCCAGTTGGGATGGTACCGCCCGCCTGTATGCATTCAACGAGCCGGATCAGCCAGCCAGTATTCTCCCCAATCACAATGGAGGCGCCGAAGTCGTAGCGTTCTCACCCAACAGCCAGTACGTGCTTACCCGAAGTATGGAAGATTACACCATTTATTTATGGGTAACAGAGACCAGCGAACTCCTCCGTACTTTCCCTAAAACGGAGCGGAGCGATTGGGCTGAGCTTAAGTTTTCAAGAGACAGTCGGTTCCTGTTTATTCCCAATCAGGAGCAGGAGATCAAGGCATGGGACATACAGAAAGGGAAGTATGCCTACACCCTGCCTGGAGGTGAGACCACAGCCCTCGGCGTATCTCCCTTTACTGATGAAGTCGTGCTTGGCAATATGTGGGAAACAGAAGCCCTGGTTTATGATGTAGCACAGCAAAAAGTCAAGTTCCAACTGAAAGGGCACCGTTCGACTGTATCTTCAGCAAAATACACACCGGATGGCCGGTTCATCCTTACCACAAGCTGGGACAATACCATTGGGCTGTGGGATGCCAGCAATGGCCAACTTATAGCCACGCTGATTCATATTGACGAAAACGACTGGGCGGTCACCACGCCACAAGGCTTCTTTGATGCCTCCCCCAATGCGATGGCGCTAATGCACTACGAGGTATTCAAGGATGACACCTACGAGGTTATTGAGCTGGAGCAGATGAAGGCCCGCTATCATGTACCAGGCTTACTGGCCAAACTATATGCCGGTGCCTCCCTGCCTCAGGTACAGGAGCTTGACCAAGCCGACCTGTTCCCGGTAGTCGAAGCTCAGATAACAGGCGACAAGCTAGAGGTCAGCCTCACCGCCCGGGACGGTGGCATAGGTCCGGTTACGGTATTGCTTAATGGGGTAGAAATGACTGCCGATGCCAACCCAAACCGGCAAAACCGTTTCACTCTTGATCTTACACCTTACGAACGCTTCCTTTGGCGAACAAGCCAACAAAAAGCCAACACCATCACTGTACAAGCCTGGAACGCCGGCCGCTGGCTAAGCAGCCCACCGCTGGAGTTAACTTACGACCGGTACCGTTCCAGCCAGGCAGATGGCAGAGGCAACTCAAACGATAGCCCTTCAGTAATTGAAGACGATGACTATCGCCACCTGGACCTCAACATTCACGTACTTGCCGTGGGGACTTCTCTTTACGAAGGGGAATCTCTGCGTCTGACTTATCCAGACCACGATGCCATCGCAATGGCACGGTCATTGCTTGCCATTGGCAATGAGATGCTCCGTAATATCAACGCTGGAGAAAACTACTCCAAACGGGTACAGGTCCACTGCCTCACCAGTCAGCCGGAAAAACCAGAAGCACTCAATGGCACACCTGTCAAATGGGCGATATCCAGCAAATCCAATATTCTCGCACGACTGCAAGCTATACAGGAACAAGCCCGGGCAGAAGATATTTTTGTCCTCTACCTATCTGGGCATGGGCTCACCTACGGCAGTCATCCGGAAACTGAATTTCACTACATGACTAAAGAAGCACAATCCGACAATCTGAGTAGCGCGGAGGTTAGAGCAGCCTGGACACTTTCGGGCTCGGAGATAACCGAGGCGCTCAATGAAATTCCGGCACTCAAAAAAGTAATGATCGTTGATGCCTGTAATTCCGGACGCATGGTGGAGCTGATCAATGTCGGTTCCCGAAGCCTGAGCAATTCCCAAATTCGCCCCCTTGACCGCATGAAGGACCGGACCGGAGTATATATCATTTCCGGTAGTGCTCCTGACCGCAAAAGCTACGAATCCAGCCTTTTTGGTCAAGGACTGCTGACTTACGCGCTATTGCAGGGTATGATGGAGGAAGCTGTACAAACTGCCGATGGATCTTACGTTGACCTGCTTCCACTCTTTCAGCATGCACGGGATGCCGTTCCCCGCCTCGCCCTCAATGTAGGGGAGACCCAAGAACCCATGATGGGCGTTCCCAAACACGGATCAAGCTTTGACCTGGGGATCTACAACGAGCGCGTCCAGATTCCCATCGGCAAGCCCAAGCCCATTATTAGTGGTGCCAATTTTGTCAACGCCAGTGAGATGATCGATGATCTGGGCTTTCTGGACAAAATGCGACAGGCCCTGCTCCGGGAGCATGAGCGCGGCAGCAATGCCGATTTTCAGTTTATGGAAATCTCACCCCGCCCCCAGGGTGCCTACCTTTTGGGCGGCAGCTACACCAAGGACGCCGGGCAATTCACCGTACTAGCAAAATTATTCATTCCCGGCTCTGATGTCCGAATACCGCTGGAGGTCCGCCCTGCTGACAACCTCGACCAACTCGCCCGGTATGTGGTTAGAGCGGCTAAAAAAGCCTTAAAAAAATAACCCAATGCGAAACTTACTCGTTACCCTTCTTCTCTTCCTCCCTCTGTTCGCCATCGCCCAGCCCGTAGAGCTGGGCCTGCCCGCAGGGCATACCGGAACTGTTTACAACCTCCGTTTTTCACAGGATGGCGCCCTGCTGTTCTCTGCCGGAGAAGATGCCAGCCTGATGCTTTGGGATGTGGCAACCGGCAAGCTGCTGAAGTCCTCGGTGAAAGCCGGGAGCGCTGTAATGCCTGGGGCCATCGCTTCCCCAAACCTGCAGTACGTTCAGTATAATAAAGGCTGGCAGGACTACCGGCCGCTGTTCTTTAGCTTTCGGAACCCGGAAAACCGGGGGATGAACCTCCGGGATGACCCTTTTCAAAGCTTCTCTGCTGATGGGCAATGGGGCATGAAGCAGTCCGGCGGCTTAGCCCGGCTTGACAACCCCGCCGATAGCCTCCCCGCTCCTGATTTTAAGCCCGATGGCTTTACGCCGGATGGGCGCTATTTGTATAAAATCGGGGAAGGGCAGGTTCAATTTTGGGATGCGGTTACTCAGACCCCAATGCAGCTCCAAAACCTAAACGGGCTTTCATCCTATGCCAAATTTTGGGCGTATGGTAAAATACTGGGTGATGAGGTAGCATACCCCATTCAGTACAACTTTTGGTCAACTGAAACCGGAAGGTTTCTCTACCGCCTTGAAATACCGGAAGGGTACCAACTACGGGACATCGCCCCGGATGGCAGCTTTGTAGTTCTGGTAGATGAGCAGGGGCTGTTCCGCAAGTACGATCCTGTACAGCAGACATTCATGCTTACTTACACTACCGGCTCCCCAACTACCAATGCATCGATGATGCCAGAACCGCCCGCTGCCCGGCTTTCCCCTGATGGGCAGATGCTGGCGTGCAGCGGACTCGATGGCACGCTTTATCTGCTCGATGCCAATACCGGGCGAAGGATTCGAACCCTGCGTGCCCACCATCTTATCCCCGCTGATTTGGCTTATCGTGAGAATGGCGAAAAGCTCAGCTTTACTTCAGCATCAGGCCTGGTACATAACTGGGACCTGGAGGCTTGCCGCAAGGAAGCTCCGGGGGCGCCCACCAATATCTACAACAGCATCTCCCTGTCAGAAGGAGCCTTCCGGGAACAAACCCTCACCCAACAAGGCATTAAAGCCACTACGGCAGACGGACAAACCGGAGTGCGCTTCGAGCGTGGCGACAGAGATTATACCCCTGTACTGGTGAATCTGCAAAACATGGAGCCCATCCGTTCATTAGCACCAGCCAATCTGGGGCATCATTTGGTAAGACAAGCCATCTTCTCCAATGATGGAAGACGGTTACTCCTCATCCCCACCACCGAACTGCAGGAAGGTACAACTTGCTACGTTTGGGATGTGCCTTCGGGTGAAATCCTGCACCGCTTCCCGGATCCGGAAGATAGTTATGCCCTTTCCGGTGCATTTGCCTCTGAAGGGAACCAACTGTTACTAGGTACCTGGAACCGTGCCGTCCACCTTTATGACCTTACCAACGGGCAGCTTTTGCATACCTTCAGGGGGCACCGGGGAAAGGTACAAGCCCTCGCCTTTGCACCGAATGGGAACTATTTTGCCAGTGGTGCGGAAGACGGACAAGTCAAAATCTGGAGCATCCCTGAGCGTAAGGAAATCGCCACCCTCATACTTATTGACAAAGACGACTGGATTGTACTTAGCCCGCAAGGGCTGTTCGATGCCTCCCCAAATGCCATGCGCCTGCTTTACTACCTGGTCGAAACCGGCCAGCGCACCGAAATCATAGAACTGGAACAGCTGAAAGCCCGCTACTACGAGCCGGGGCTGCTTCAAAAATTGCTGGGTTACCTGCCTGAACCCGTCCGTTCTGTGGAAGGATTGGCTCGTGTAGCCTTGTACCCGGCGCTTCAGGCCAACATTCAGGGCGATCAGTTAAAGGTGGCACTCGAAGCCCGGTCCGGGGGCATCGGCAGGGTGTCCATTCAGGTCAATGGGAAGGAAGTGGCTTATGATGCTAACCCTGATCGCAAACCCCGCTTTTCCTTTGACCTGCGCCCGGTGCATCCCTACCTGCTGCGACATCCAGACAGTACCAACCGTATCAGCATTCAGGCGCATAATGCCGAAGGATGGCTGAAGAGCAGACCGCTTCACCTCAATTACGAACCGGCCAGCCGGACCAGAGGAAATTCTGGCAACAGCAGCAGCTCCTGGACCGGAGAACTCGACCCCAAAATGTACGTCGTGACAGTAGGCACCTCCGACTACAATGGGGAAGCCCTGGACCTGAAGTACGCCACACAGGATGCGATAGCCATGGCCCGCTCCCTCGCACTCGTCGGCGCTAATCTTTTTGCCAATGGCGATAGCATAGAGGTGCACTGCCTGACCACCGCCCCCGCCGACCAAACCGGTCTGGAGGGCACCAACATCTCCTGGCAATACGCCAGCAAAGCGAATATCCAAAGGACCTTGCAAAGCATACAGCAAAAAGCCAAAGCCGAGGACGTGCTGCTCGTTTACCTCTCCGGCCACGGGCTGGCTTTCGGCAATGGCGACCGGGAGCAATTCTACTACCTCACCCACGATGTGGCGAATACCGACATGATCATGGATGCAGAAGTCCGCGACCAGTACACTATCCCGAGCAGCGAGCTTACCGAATGGATTAACGATATCCCCGCCCTCAAACAAGTGCTCGTCATTGATGCCTGCAGCTCCGGGCAGGCCGTGGAAGACCTCAGCAGCGGCACCCGCAACCTCAACGCCAGTCAAATCCGGGCATTGGACCGCATGAAAGACCGCACCGGCATGTTCATCCTTTCCGGCAGCGCTGCCGACAAAGTCAGCTTTGAAGCCAGCGAATACGGACAGGGGTTGCTCACCTATGCACTACTGCAGGGCATACAGGGACTGGCCACTACCCGAACTGCCGATGGGGAATATGTGGACGTGATGACGCTCTTTCAGCATGCCCGGGACGAAGTGCCCCGCCTTGCCGCCTCCATCATGGGGGTACAGACGCCCACCCTGGGGTTCCCGGCTGATGCCAGCAGCTTTGATATCGGAATTGTCAAATACGAACAGGAACTACCCATAGGGCAAAAAAAACCGGTACTCATCCGCACCACCTTCCTCAATGAAGCCACCCTGACCGACGACCTGCAACTGATGCAGCAGCTGGAAAAGACCTTCCGGCGGGAAAATGAAAAAGCAGCCCATGCCGATTACCTGTTTATTGATGCCGGTGATTATCCGGGTGCGTATGCGGTGAGGGGGCTGTACACTCAGGTTAATGGAGAGATCCGCTTCTCCAAGATAGTGCTCTTCAAGGGTCAGTTCACCTCTTTCCCATTGGATATCGCTCCCAACAGTGATCCGGGCCGCATAGTGAAGGAAATAGAGCGGGCCGTCAAAAAGATCATCAAACGGCAGTCCCGGTAAACAAAAATGAGGTTCGAGCCATTTTAATGTTAGAACATCAAAACAGCAATTATGAGTACGCAAAATACTTCCATCAAAATGGTCCGGGCGCTGGGTTTTCCGTGGGCCACACAGGACCCCTTCATTTTCTGTGCTTACCACAATGACCGCTATCCGAAGGGCAATGCCGAGTTGGGCCCCGATGCCTCCCTGGGCGGCCGTGCCATCGGGCAGGACTTTGACCCGTCCAACGACTGGCGGATGTACCACGGGAAGACCGTGCCCGGCTTTCCGCACCATCCCCACAGCGGTTTTGAAACGGTGACCATCGGTAAGAAAGGACTGATTGACCATGCTGATTCTCTGGGTGCTGCCGGGCGCTTTGGCAATGGGGATGTACAGTGGATGACTGCTGGTAAAGGCGTACAGCATTCCGAGATGTTTCCACTCCTGCGTGACGATGCCGAAAACCCGCTTGAGCTGTTCCAAATCTGGCTCAACCTGCCGAAGAAGAGCAAGCGGGTGGACCCACACTTCAAAATGCTTTGGGCAGACAGCGTACCGGTTTATGAAGCCGATGGCGTGAAAGTCGACATCATCGCTGGCGAACTCGAAGGGCACAAGGCACCTGCTCCCGCCCCGGATTCCTGGGCAGCCGACCCTGCCAACAAGGTGGCCATTTGGACCATCAAACTGTCAGCAGGCAAGACCTTTACCCTTCCGGCGGCCAGTGCCGGGCTCAACCGTTCCCTCTACTTTTATCAGGGTACTACGGTAAGCGCAGACGGGCAGGAGATACCTGCACAGAAGATTCTCGACCTGCACAGCGATCAGTCTACGACTTTGACAGCCGGAGCCAAGGATGCCTACTTCCTGTTTCTGCAGGGCAAGCCGATCAACGAGCCAGTCGTCCAGCACGGCCCCTTCGTGGCCAATGACAGGGAAGGCATCATCCAGATCATGCAGGAATACCAGGCTACAGAATTCGGTGGCTGGCCCTGGCCCCGCCCCGATCAGGTGCACGAGCGCTCGCGCGGGCGCTTCGCTAAGCATGTGGACGGCCGGGTGGAAGAGAAGGCATAGCATTGGCTCGCAGAGTAGTTTCCTGGATTTTTTCTAATCCCGGTCAGGAAAATACTGGTCCAGTAGCGCCCGGTATCCCGCAGTACTCCACAGCGGCTCCAGCTGATCGAGGCCTTCTAATTCCTCCAAAGAAACTTCCAAACGGGCGAGCAGCGCTTCCAGTGTTGCCAGCCCGTTTGCATTTTGCCCCAGTTGGACCTGACAGGCAGTCAGCTCCAGGTAATGTGCCGCTTCCTCCGGTCCATGCTGCAGACGCTGTGCCATAAAGGGCAGGGCTTCCTCATAACGCCCCAGCCCAAAGTAAATATAAGCCAGGTAGTCATTGCTGTAATTGGAGCCGCCGTCCAGCTCGTACATGCGCACCGCACTAGGCAATGCAGCCTCCAGCTGATCACTGTAGAGGTAGAGGTAAGCCATCATATCGTACCCCTTGAAAGCCTCTGGCTCCAACTGCTGATAGCGACGCAACAGGCGCAAGGCTTCCTCATGCCGATTCTCCTCATCGGCATACAGATTGGCAAGGGAGAAAACCGGTGCGGCATAGCTTTCATCCCGCTCCATGGCAGCAGTATACATTTGGATCGCCTCCGCCCGGCGTTCCGTGGATTCATACAGCACACCCAGATTGTAATAGGCAAGCGCCAGGCTGCTGTCCTGAGCGATGGCCTGCTTGTACAGCTCCTCAGCCGCACCAAACTGCTTTTGGCGCTTGTAGGTGTAGGCCAGATTGGTGAGCGCCAGCCCCCAGGTTGGCGACAAGGCATTGGCCCGCTGAAAGGCGTTGAGTTCCTCGGCGGGGCGGTCGAGGCGGCGGAAGAGCAATCCCAGTTCATTGTAAATATGGGGAGCCACCGGTGTCAGTGACAGCGCTTTTTGCTGGAAAGCAAGCGCCTCTTCAAGTTTTGGCTTTGGCAAACCATTAGCCTCCGCTTCCAGCCTGAGGTTCACGCCCCGAAAGTAATGCTCCCGGGCTTTGATTTCCCGGAAGAAGAAACTGCTTTCGCCTACCAGCTCGGCAGCTTTGGCCAGGTAATCGGGGTAGACACTGTAGACCTCCTCATCCTCCCAGCGCTCTGCCACCACTTCCATCGGCGTGGTAATGTAGGCATTGATGGCGGCTTGCGCATCATCCTGCAAAGCGCTGGACAAGCTGACTGTCATCAGGCGCTGTACCGCTTCGGTGCCGGGCATTTCTTTGATTTTTTGGTAAACCTGGTAAGCAGAGCCTTCCTCGGGGTACAGCAAATGGTCATTCGCCAGGGCCTGCTCAAAGCGGGCCAGGTCGGGTAGATAGCTGGTGTCCTGGGTGAGGGCTGGCGACGGCTCTCTGGACTCCGGCTCCGGGCGCACCCGGCTGATCTTCATATTGCCTGTTCCGCCGCGCCGGATCGGCAGCTGCTGCTGATTGGAAGCCATGAGCACTTCGTCCTGCACATAGCGCTCCAGTTCGAAGAGGTCCACGAAGCGGTTCTCATCCGCATCGGCCTGACCGCGCAAACCTTTGACCAGGTAGTAAGAAAAAACACCGCGCCCGCCGCCCCACTTTTTGTCTTCGAGCGAGGTTTGGTGCGCCTCACAGGACAGGAGCTTTACCGTATTGGAAAACAACGCTGCGAGGGCTGCTGTAGTAGCCTGTGGCCCGCCGTAGGAACTGCCCGCCAAAGTGCCCGACCGGCAGGCATCACTGATGAGGATGACCTGGACATTTTTTTCCTGAATCAACTGCTGAAAAAAGGCATCAAGGGTGTTGATCATGCACGCGCCACCGGAAGCGTAAGTGGTCGGCGGGGCATCGTGGAAGAGGAGATACCCCATGCGTTTGTCCGAAGCCACCTCCACATCCCCATGCCCGGAGAAATAAAGAATAAAACGGTCGTTGCGCTCGCATTGCCCGCTCAGCCTGGTAAATTCACTGATAAAATTGCCGTAGGTGGCCTGTTCGTTGGTCAGCAGGACCAGGTTTTCCTCCTCCACCTTCCAGGGGCTGTCATTGGTGAGAAATTCGGCGAAAGCCTCCGCATCCCGGTCGGCGTACTGCAGCTGCGGTATGCGGTGGTCCCGGTAGTCAGACACCCCGACCACCAGGGCCTTGATACTGTTGAAAGGCCGAATGGGCTTGATTTGCGCCCTGCCAGTGGTGTACACCAGGAGCGTCATCAGAAAAGCGAGCAGGTAAAACTTTGTGGTCATGGTTTCAGGTTGCTTCGGTCACAAAAGGTACGCTTATTTAGGCAGATGGCTCCGGAAAACAGCATTCTGTATTCCAGACTCTGTGAATTGGGGCATTGATATTTTCTACCCTTCCATTTAAGCAAAGGTCCTGAGGTTACCCCCGGATTTCCAAAAAAACTGTAGTTTCGTAGGCATAAGCCTAAAACTATGCGCCCAGCCGACGAGCACTATATCAATGCCATCCGCAACAACGACCGGAAGGGGCTGCAGCAGCTCTACCAGGAGTTCCTGCCGCGTATCTCCGCTTTCATCCGCAAAAACGGGGGGAGGGACGCGGATGCCAAGGATATTTTTCAGGATGCCCTCATCGTAATCTTCAAAAAAGTACAGGAGGCCGACTTTCAGCTGACGAGCGGGTTCTACACCCTGCTGTACGGGATTTGCCGCAACCTTTGGGGCAACCGCCTTCAAAAAAAGTCGGGAAACGAGGTATCCATCCCGGAAGATTACAAATACACCGGAGAGGCGGGCCTGAGCCAATTGCTGGAGCAGCAGGAAGAAGAACAAATCTTCTGGGATGCATTCCGGCAACTGGGCCAGGACTGCCAGCAGTTGCTGCAATGGTTTTTCGCCAAAGTGAAAATGGCAGAAATTGCAGAGCGCATGGAATACAGCAGTGTCGGCTACGCCAAAAAACGCAAGTTCCAATGCAAAGAGCAGCTCATCCAACGGGTAAAAGCCGATGCCCGGTATTCTGAACTCACGAATAAATGAAGCCATGCAGGAACAATACGAACAAATAGAAGCCTACCTCGACGGCACCCTGCCGGAGCCGGAGCGCAAAGCCTTTGAGGCCGAGCTGGAGGGGGATAAGACGCTGGCGGCAGAAGTCGAGCTCCACCGCCGCGTACACCGCACCCTGGGCAATGCCAGCGAATGGGCTTTTCGCCAAAACCTGGAAGCCATAAGCGAAGCCTATGAAGCACCTGTCGAAAATGGAAAGCCGGGGAACCGCAGCGCCCTGCGCTTGCTCCTGGGCATTCTTATCCTCATCACAGTAGCGAGCCTGCTCTACTACTTCTTTATGCCTGCCCCGGATGCTGAGCCTGTTGAGCCTCCGGCGATCGAACAGCCGGCTCCTTCGCCTACCGCACCGGAGGAAGTGCCCGAAGAGAAAGCTGTTGAAGAAACCACTACTCCTACAGCACCGGAGGATACGCCAATAGCCAATCCCCCCCCCGATCAGCCCAATCCGGCACTTGAAGCACTCGTAGCCTCCTCCCCACTAAGCACGACCTACGAACTTGCTGTTGAAGCCCGTTTCTCCAATCAAAATTTCACGCTGGAAGGCGAAATGCTGAGCGCCCAGTACGAAGAGGGGCAGCCCATAACCCTTGCCCTCTTCGACAACCAGCCCAATAACTATCCGGATGCCCCCCTGCATACCGGGGAAATCCAGGTGATGGAAATCGACGAGGACGCGCCCATCGCCTTTGCAGCCAAGAAAGCCTACTTCCTGACTTACGAGGCAGCGCTGGACTTGCCACCGGGCTTGTATTACTACATTATCCGTGTAGATGGTGAGGCCGAAGCCCTTTGGGTGGGGAAGGTGGAGCGGTAGGCCCTACTCCACCTTCACCACCTTCTCCTGCTGCAACACCCGCCCGGCAGAAGAATACTGCAAAATATACAGCCCGCTGGGCAAGCCGCTGGTAGACAGCTCTGCGGATTGTGCCCCGCGCTGTAGGCGCTGGTGCAGGACCTGCTGCCCCTGTAGATTGAATAAGCGCAGCGCTGGCTCCTCGTAGCGGATGGCGTTGAGGAACTCCACTTGTATAGGGCCCCGGGCAGGGTTGGGGTAGGCTTTGAAGAAAACTTCCTTGAGCGCCGTTCCTCCGGTGCCTGGGATTTCCTCTACGCTGACGTAAAGGATACTGTCCTGACAGCCAGGGGTGATGCAGCCATCTGCATCGGTTTTGACCAGCCATACGTCGGGGTCGGGGATGGGGTTGATGCTAAAATCTTGTATATAGCTACAGGCGATAATACCTCCATCGGAAGTTTCGGCAACCGCATTAAATGGTTGAGTGTCTGAAGGCAGATGCAGACCTTGGTAGTACCGTTTCCATATCAGCTCCCCATCGGCAGAGACCCTGGCCATCCAGGCTCTGTCTGAATCTTCTGAAGAGAGGCCTGCTCTAGGGGCTAATCCACACATTACAATATCCCCATTCTCTGTGACCGTCATATTCATGATCCCCGCGCTGCGCCAATCCAGGTATTTATACTCCCATATGACTTCCCCATCGCTGTCCAATCGTCTCAATAAAGGCCCTTCATCCGGGTGCACAAAGGGCTGCTGTATGGTATCGAAAGCCCAGCCCGTGACGAAGCCGCCGTCCGGGTAAGGGGCAATAAGGGCGGGCCAGTCATCCGATCTATCCACCTCATCGTAGGTGCGCACCCAATCCACTTCGCCTTCACTTGTTAGTTTTGCCACATGATAAGCTCTTCCGTAGTTGGACCAATCCAGTCCAGTGTAAAAAGCGAGCATGATGGAGTTGTCGTTTAGGATGGCGAGCTGACCGACAGTGGCATAGTCTATGCTATCCTCTATAGTTGTACTCCAAAGCATTTCCCCTTCTCCATCAGTCTTAATGACTGTACAGTTAGAGAATTCCCCGAAACTACCACCCTGGACACAGGCTACAAGGTTACCTTCGTGACCCTGCTCTATATCAAAGGCAACATCCCAATAGGGCTCATAGTAGGTCTTTAGCCATAAGGTATCGCCCCAGGTATTCATTTTAACAATGAAGGGAAGACTGTCTTCATCTTGAATCCTTCCACAACCGTATAAAAATTCCTCGTTGGAATCCAAGGTATAGTCAAAGATAGCAAATATGTCTAGCTCGTAGTTATATTGCCTGTGCCACAAGCTGTCTCCGCTATTATTGATTTTGAAGAGTATAGGACAGAAAGTGAAGTCTTCATCGCACCAAGTCGCGCAATTTACATATACACCATCTTCTACAGCGACCATATTAAAAGCATTCTCAGAGGCTCCGTTGGTAAGGTCGTAGGTACGGTGAAAAGTTGGCTGGGCTAACAAGAGCAGGTTTGGCAGTGCCCAAAAGCAGAGTAATATAAAGTTTTTCATGCTTTAGCCTTATGATAGAGCTCCGCATTGAGCCCATGAGGCTTAATGCGGAGCGTAGTTAACAATTAAAATTTATCGTATAATTAAGCGCTGCTGTAATTGGAGCGGTTCCACTTTATTGATGGCTTTGAC
>PR_CR_10_Liq_3_inCRDRAFT_1000221_pt1 | contig 16308 bp, 28 predicted proteins | sample PRCRCaboRojoPR_2_FD_10240 | JGI IMG/M metagenome (IMG submission 10240)
GAGAAACAGCCGCCATTAAAAGTGGCTCATATTCGTAGTGATGGCGATAGCTATGTTGTAGAGGTTGAGTGATGAATGACAATATCGGTTTTGTATCAGAACAGCTTCGAGTATATGGTATTACGCCTGAGCAATGGTATTACCTATCAAAGTTCTCGGTGGTTATGCTTGAAGAGTTGGCTGAGGTAGCCAAGAGAGAGTACGAGATAAAGGAATATCGAAGGCTCAAAGAGAAATATGCAGATATAGTAGATCAGTGAGTATGGATGATTATTATCCGGACAGTTGGGTCATACTGAAAATTAAGTTAGACGGCGAGATCGCCTACCGAGTGCTTGCTGGTTGGTCAGGCGGATATCTTGATGGCGATTCATGGCGGATGAATAGCGGTATTACTCGTGTTGTTGAAGAAAACAAATCTTGGGAATTTTATGGTTCAAGTGGCAGTTGTTATGTTTGTCGCAAAGGCGCATATCGCTTGACAATGGCGACCAGTGGCGTTTATAGTAAACTGAAAGATCGTTTTGGTGATGCTGTTGAGTTGATGCCAGAAGAGACAGATTGGACGGAGATTGAGTGATGGCTTGCGGAAAAATACTAGGTCACGGAGAAATATGCGTAGAAGGTTACGAATGCGGGCAATGCAGTAAGATTAAAGAATTAGAGGAACAGTTGCGTGGACAAACCGATAACGGATCTGTTATCATATCAAAAGAAGAATACGCTCTGTTCCAGAAACTCACAAAGATTTGGTATCACACCGAACCTGAGAAAACTGGTTCATTCTTTATTTGCGGTGAAGCAGGTGACAGCGATGAGCATGGATTGCCTGAGTATATTTTAGTGTGCCCACAAATGGGTGCGAATGAAACAGCAGTATATAAGAAAGAAATGGTAGGTAAGAGCGGACAATGATAACCTATAGTACAAACTTCATGGGTCCCATCTCTATGGACTGGTACCGCGAGCGTAACCTAGTGGATGAACAGGGAGAAATTATCACAAATTATGCTGGTGGTCGTATTGATATTTACGGCGTACCAGGTGAAAAATACCCGATAGAATACGGTTTACCGCTCATGCATGGTGAGGATTTCAACGCTCTCAGTGATTTTCTTGATAGGTTGACTGGCGAGCAACTTATCCCTTATGAATCGTTGATTATGCTATTTGAAGCAGAATATGGAAAAAAGATAAGGTGGTATAAAGAATGAATACAGTTTGGAAACACGAAACCCCTCATAATATAATCACGTTTGAGTTCTTGTCTGATGGTATGGACGCTCAAGAGATGTTTATGAATTGGGTTGCTTTTATGAACGCTATAGGTTATAATCTGAATAAGGTTGAAATGGAAGAGATGTGGAACGGTGTGGTTGAAAAAGACTGGATTAATCCACAAGAAGTTATCGACCAGTTTCTAGCTAACTTAGCTGAAGAGGGAATAGATCATTCAAACGACCCACGATTCTATAGAGCATGGGAAAAAACTGAAAGAGGTGAAGCATGAATATTTTTGATCTAGAGCAAGACCTTTTAGATTGTTGGAAAGTCACAGATGATATTGAAACGGTGACTAAATGGTTCGCAGATGATCCTGTCTGGGAAGGTATGGACCCAAAAGTATCTGATGCGATTATGAACAAATACTTTGCGATTCAAGAGTTATACGAACTCAAGTTTAACCGAGCATGGGCATCTTTTGAAAGAGTATGCGGCGATTATCATAAGTACCGAAAGATGAGCGGCGAACAGCGAAGCGAAGAACTAGCGGAAATGTTTAATGAGGCGCTGGACACGCCTCTTGAGGATGGTTGTTAGACTATAGCTTAACAATATCAACCACACGACATAGTTGTGTTGACTCAGGGCTTTCAATGCGTAATCTAGAGTTTTCCTTGATTAGCCCGCTTTTAGATTTGACCGTCATATTCTTGGCTAATTCGATATCACAGTTGGTATCGACTTTCCATTCTTGTTGGGTCTTAGAGTCTTCAAGAATCAAGAACTTTTCAGTTATCTTGACTTCGGTCGACACTCTATGTTTAGGTATAAAAGCTAAACTATCAGAACTAAATATCAACAAAGCGGTAGCTAAAATTAAATGCTTCATTCTTGGTTCTCCTGTTGGTTGAACTATTGTTATACTAATTAGTATATACTTAGTATATAATTTATTTATACTTTTTAATTTTTTAATGGTAAGTTAATATGAAAAAAGACGCGCAATTGATGATCAAGCTAGACAAAGACCTAAAGAAAGACTTCAATAAGCTCTGTAAAGAGCTTGACACCAGTGCTAGCAGAGAAATACGACATATGATGCGCGACTTTGTTGAGAAGCATAAAGGAAAATAGTTATGAAGACAGTTGTTGAATTACAACAAAATCTAGATACGGGAGAGTTAGTTCTGCCTCTTTCTGGCTCCTTGGTGTCTGAGCTAGGTTGGGCAGAAGGAGATACGCTAGAGTGGATAGATAATGGCGATGGTTCGTTTACTATTCGCAAGTATGATTGGAGGAGATACGGTCAATGAAGATCTATATAGGTCCATACCGTAACAGGCTTACCTGTAAACTTCACACAAACTACATGAATAATCGCTACTCGTTTGATTGGCCAGGGCAAGATGAGCAGTCTTGGTTTGAAAATCTTCTTGAGAAAATTGAAGATAAGATTCAAGACTTCTACAACATATTTAACGAGGCTTATTTTGATAAGCGCTTAGACCAGAGAAAGTTTATCAAAATAGATCGGTGGGACACGTGGTCGATGGATCACACTCTCGCTGATATCATATTGCCTTGCTTAATACAACTCAAAGAGCAGCAACATGGCGCTCCTAATGTTGATATTGAAGATGTGCCTGAGTCATTACGACCAACAGAGTTTCCTGAAGGCGACGTAGACAATACGTACTTTCAGCGCTGGGAATGGGTACTTGATGAAATGATCTTTGCCTTTGCGTCAAAGAATCAAGACTGGGAACTTGAATATTACGGTGACATTATCTTTGATGATGACGGCGGGATTCGCGGTGGATATTTTGATTGGGTTGACGACGAAGGGCGAAAAGCGCACCAAGAGCGGATATCTAACGGGTTCAGATTGTTCGGTAAGTATTACGAAGGGCTATGGTCATAAATGGAACCAACAGACAAAGACAAAGAAGAGTTTGATAAGTGGCTAGAATCCGACGAAGGATATTTAGAATATGTCAAATTCATCTTTGAAGAAAGTGACGACGAAGAGTAGGTCATAATGGATATACTACACAACCCAGTAATATTGTTTTTCATATTTGGTATATTTGCTGGGTTGATTAAAAGCAATCTGGAGATACCACAACAGATTGTTAAGTTCCTCAGCTTATATCTGCTAATGAGCATTGGTCTCAAAGGCGGTCTTGCTATCAGTAAAGCAGGGCTAGATGCTGATATGATACTCACGCTTGCGCTGGCAATCGGTTCTGCTATTGTTGTACCTATAGTTTCATATCAATTTCTAAAACGATTCTTAAACACATTTGATGCGGCTGCGGTATCTGCTACATTTGGCAGTATCAGTGCTGTGACGTTTGTGACGGCTAATCAATACCTGGATGTTGCTGGTATACAGTATGATAACTATATGAGCGCAGCAATGGCTCTAATGGAGTCTCCTGCTATTATTATAGGGGTGATGATTGCTAACATGAATCGATCATCATATGCAGATTCCACCAAACGCAAGTTGTTTAAACAGAGTTTCGTCGAAGGTGCTAATTTGCTACTATTAGCAAGTTTGTTAATTGGCGTAGTGGCTGGTCCAGTTGGATATCAAGTAATGGAACCGTTAACAGGTGATTTATTTACTGGATTGTTAGCGTTCTTTTTGCTGGATATGGGTATACAGGTAGCGAAACATTTGCCTGAAGTGAAGGACAAGAACCCCATACTGATAGCTTATGCTATTTTAGGTCCAATATTACATGCTCTAGCCGCATTATTAGTGTGTTATTGGCTTGACATATCACTGGGTAATACTGTATTATTAATGGTGTTGAGCGCAAGTGCAAGCTATATAGCAGTACCAGCAGCATTAAAGACTGCGATGCCAGAAGCCAAGCCCAGCGTTTATTTGGGGTTGAGCTTGGGTATAACATTCCCGTTCAATGTGATAGTGGGAATACCTGTGTATTATGCACTAGCTAATGGAGTTATGTAAGGTGGCAAGTAAATACGAAAAAGCAGCAGTAAAGTTCAATAACGGGCGAGGCGCTTGTTTGTGTAATAGGTGTGGTTACATATTAAGTTACGGTACAGAACACACCGACGTTGAACGATACTGTGGCGACTGCTATCAAGAGTTAGTAGATGCGTTATTTAATATAGCTAAAATGCGACCACACAAAGAGAGCGTATTAGAAATTAAACAAATAGCGAGAAGCGCATTAGACAAAGATCTCAGAGAAGACAGTTTTTGATTTGATATATAGAAATAATAACGGTGGTATTGAACAAACCTTTTTATGGAGAACAATATGAAACAATTTATTACTATGGCTGTTTTGAGTTTGCTGCTCACAGCCTGTGGTGGATCAGGAGATGATGCTCCGCCTCCAGCACCAGAACCCGAGCAGCCGTTTATCCCGCAACAAGTAAGAACACCTAATAACACAACTGAAACTGCGATTGGTACTGTTTATGTAGCAGCCCATCGCAATCTCACGCTGTATACATTTGAGGATGATCGCAACGACGCTGATGGCGATGGCTTCGGCGACTCAGATTGTAATGGCGAATGTGCTGTTAACTGGCCACCCCTGATTGCAGATCAAAACTCTGTACCTGATGGCGACTTCACTATTATTACTCGTGATGATGGTCAAGATCGTCAGTGGGCATACCGTGGTTTGCCACTATATTACTTTGTGAATGATGCTGCTGAAGGCGATGTTCTGGGCGAAGGTCTGGGTGGAGTGTGGTTCGTAGCACGACCTGATCCATTCACAACAGCAGAAGTGGATTCGTCAGCACAGGGTACTGTGTTTGTGGGTTCAGGTTCAGTCCTAAATGTCAATCGCTCAGGTGGACTATCAGACGACCGTGAAGATCGTGAAGGTATGACGCTGTATGTGTTTGTGAATGACACACTGGACACAGATGGCGATGGTGTTGGCGACTCTGACTGTAACGATGATTGTGCAATCGCTTGGCCTCCACTGTATGCTGATGGCGGTGCTACAGCCACAGGAGACTTCTCAATCATCACACGAGACGATGGTTCGCGGCAGTGGGCAATGAATGACATGCCACTGTACTTCTTCTTTCAGGATGAAGTTCCTGGCGACACGACTGGAGAGGGAGCAGGTGATGTATGGTTTGTTGCTCGCCCGACTCCTGTAGCGCCTGCTGATAGTGTGTTGGGTACGATTCTTGCTGGAGCAACTTCAACTCCATTAGTGAATGATGTGGGTGGCTTAGGTGAAGGTCGTGGGTATGAAGGCTTCTCGCTGTATGTGTTTGACAACGACGAACCAGGCAAGTCAAATTGTAATGCAGATTGTGCTGTGGCATGGCCACCCTTGTATGCCGATGCTGCTGCTAATGCTATGCCTCCGTATTCGCTGATTACCCGCGATGACGGCACAACACAATGGGCTATCAATGACGAACCACTGTACTACTTCTTCCGTGACGAGGCTCCTGGAGATGTCAATGGCAGCGAAGCAAACGGTGTATGGCATCTTGCTCGCACAGCACCCGTACAGGTCAGCACCACAGATGATGGGCAGATCTTTGTGGGTCGTGGTGTCATATCAGATGTTACTCGCGAAGGCTTGCGAGACCTGTCATCCAGCGACCGAACAGGCTTTACGCTGTATCGTTTTCAGGATGACCGTGATGATATAGAAGGCGATGGTGTTGATTCGGATTGTAATGAGGAATGTGCTGTATCGTGGCCACCACTATACGCAACTCCAGATTCTATTGCTGCTGGTGATTTCAGCATCATTGTTCGTGAAGATGGCTCACGCCAGTGGGCTTATAAAGATGATCCACTATACTTCTACTTTGGTGATGCTGCCCCTGGTGATGTATTAGGTGATGGCATTCTTGATGTGTGGTTTGTAGTAACGCCGTAATGGTTTTGATCTCAGGCGACTTAGGTCGCCTTTTTATTAAGGAGTAAATATGTTTTTAGAAGCGTTAAAGTTAAAGTATGAAGCAGAAATGAATGCAGCCAAAGCAAACCTTTCTGTGTATATGAATTCATCTGTGGGCATCGGCGAACATCCTGATATCGTAGAAGCAGTTGAAACTCAAGTTCGACGATACAACGAAGCAAAGGAGATGTATGATTCGGTTGTTGATATGATGAAGTGGTTCGAATTCGACGAGACTCAGTAATGTATCAAAGCGTATTCATTTCTGATCTCCATCTAGGGTCAAAGCACTGCCAAGCTGAACCGTTATTAGAGTTTCTAAAGAAGGTGCGATGTAAAAATCTATATCTCGTAGGAGACATTATCGACGGATGGAGATTACAAAAGAAATGGTACTGGCCAAAGGCACACACAGATGTGTTGCGACAGATCGTTCGTATGGCTAACAAAGGCGTGAATGTATACTATATCTCAGGCAACCATGACGAGTTCTTAAGAACAATATTTAAAAAGAAAGCTGAGTTCGGCAATATTATGCTCTGTCATAGACTTGATTATCAAGCATTAAACGGAAAGCGATTGCTGGTGATACACGGCGATCTATTTGACTATTTGATGCGAAGTAAGTTTGGTCGAACAATTATGTCACTTGGTGATTTTGCTTATGATACGCTAGCGTACCTAAGTTGGGTAATCGGACATACGCGAAGGTTCTTTGGACTCAAACCGTGGTCTCTCACGAAATATCTGAAGCACAGAGCCAAAGCAGCATCTAGTTTCGTTGGTAGCTATGAAAAAGAGATGTCTAGCTATTGCCAAAGAAAGGGTTATGATGGTATAATATGTGGGCACATTCACACTCCAGAGATACGGGATATCGACGGAGTCCTTTATATGAACGACGGAGACTTTGTAGAAAATTGCTCTGCTTTGGTAGAAACGCTTGAAGGGGAGTTCAAAATCGTTTATAACTTACCGAAATAAAAATCTCCGCTTTATAGCAAAATTTTCTAAAATATCTCTTTACTTTTCCTCTCAGATAGACGATAATTACTGTGTTGATTGAAAGAGGGGTGTGATTATGAGTATTGTTAACGGTATTTTCAAAGGTGTTTGGGGCGTATTTAGTGCGTTGAACGGTATGCTGCGATCTGGTCAGCCGTTCGATGTTGTGTCTGCTTTGGTTGTTTACTCCTTGATGATTCTTGTTGTGTCTGCTTTTGTTGGTCTCTTGTTTGGCGGTAGTTCTTACAAGTGTGCTGAGTGGCGCGATGATGATATTGTGAGCTACTACGACAGTACCACCAAGACGACTCGTGTTCGTCAAGAGCGCACCTGTATGGTGAAAGTACACAAAGACTTTACTGGTTCTGTGGAGATTCGATGATGACTAAAGAAAAACTTTATGATATGGTGCTAGATGATTTTATCAATGGCGACATCTACGAACCGCAGACCATGATCAAAGACTTGATCATGCTACTTGAACAAGAAGCGGTTGAAGAGTTTGCTCAAATGTGGGAATATGAATTAGTGGAGCGTGGTTGATGACTATTGAAGACGTTAAAGAAAAGATGTGGGCGATTCGTGAAGCCGAAAATTGTATTCACTCGGTTTTGACTGTTAATCCTACCGCTGTTGATCAGAGCGTGTTCGCTTTACTCGCTGAGTTGAAGATGGACCTGCTTGATGCGCAAAATGAGCAAACAGGAGAGTTTGCGTGGAAATAATTTATCTAGTGACCTACGAAGGTCAGACTGAATCGCCCTACAAATGGGCTGATCATGATTATCACTGCGCAGTCGAGTTGATGCGCCAGTTGGAAAGAGAGTATCCGGACCGAGTCTGGAGTGTTGGTGAAAAAGACGTATCTTAAGAGGAGAATAGATATGAAGATGGATCGATATTTAGTTGACAAGTGGATCGAGTTGAAGACCAAGCAGTATCGAGAACAGTTTGACAATGATCGACAATACGTATATGCTAGTTTATCTGGCGCGTTGTCTTCAAAGTTGGCTGATCTCGCTGTAGGCGGTATTTGCCGAGAAGTTGCCATTCAGGGAATGGAACGAGACCTTCAGTATGCATCCATTTGAGGTCCTACAAGACCGACTTCGCGAAGAAGGTTGGTATGTTGAATGGGCTTTACCCTGTTGTCAATCTTGCGCTTGGGCAGAAGTGCCCTTTGAGCACGAGGTTGGTCCACTTTCTGGCGAAGAAGTGAATCTCGATAAAGTCCTGTTCAATCACGAGCAGGACTGCGAAGATGACAGCGTAGAGTATGACGAAGATGCTGACGTGTACCTGAGCGCGTCGGGAGAACCGATTGACGAAAGTGAATTCAGTCAAGTTCCTCATGTGATGTATACGGAAATGGATGGATCTTACTTTTGTTTTTCGGGAGTAGAAAAGGGGGTACAAAATTTGATTGATGTGCTTCCTATTATAGAAGAATGTGGTTGTAGCTACACATGGAGCAAAACGGGGGAAACACGTATTTACATTTCATGGAATAAGGAGCAGTAATGATTAAATCAGTACCTGACGTAACATTTATGACGCGAGTTCGTGACGAGTCGATTGAAGGAGCGAATCCTTTTCGATGGCAGTCAGTTACGACTCAAGAGTTGTTTGCTGACAAGCGAGTGATTTTGTTTAGTCTTCCTGGAGCTTTTACGCCGACTTGCTCGACATATCAGCTACCAGACTTTGAAAAGCTGTATCCTAAGTTTGTTGAGTTGGGCGTTGACGATATCTATTGTTTGTCAGTAAATGATTCATTTGTGATGAACGCCTGGGCAAAGCAGCAAGGATTAGAGAATGTCAAGGTTATTCCAGACGGATCAGGAGAGTTTACTCGCAAGATGGGTATGCTGGTTGATAAAGACAATCTCGGATTTGGGTTTCGCTCTTGGCGTTACGCTGTTATTCTCAACGATGGTTTTATCGAAAAGTCTTTCGTGGAACCAGGTTTTTGTGATAATGCTGGTGACGATCCTTATGGGGAATCTTCTCCGCAGAACATCCTAGAGTACTTGTCTGGGTTCGATTTCTGATCAATCACAATATAAATACAAAGGAAGACGCAAAGTCTTCCTTTTTTTTATGTCTAAAATACAGTAACACTAAGGAGGGAATAATGAAGTATATTGTAGCAATCGCATTTATGTTTATTGTGGGATGTAGCACTGTTCCCGCAGAGAAAGAAGTCTGTAAAGATAAGTATGAGCACCTTAAAGGTCACTGTAGTCTAATCAAACACTAAGGAGATCATCATGCTAGACATGCTTTTTTGGGTAGCCGTAGGCGCATTTATTGGCTGGAACTTTCCTCAGCCTTTCTGGGCAGTTTACATTCAGAAGAAAATCGTTTCTGCTTGGAAGTCTTTCGGCGGAAAAGAAGAGTAGTAAAGATTAGCCCCTGAAAAATGGGGCTTTTGTATTTCAACTATAAATATTAATATTATCGTCAGGAACAATTGTAATGCCTCAACGTATAGACATAGAACGACCCAAGAGAACTTCTGCTGTAAAAATAGAAAAGGCAGAAGTCGAAGATGATATCGTAGGTAAAATCGGCAACATCATCATAGCCGATTACGATCGTAAGGGCAAGAATGGAAAGGTTGAGCTATTTCACGACGCTGGCAAAACCATGTATAAAGAAATCGGTCACGTCTATTACTCTCGTCGTAAAATCATGGGTAAAAACTTCTATCACGTTGATTTAACGTCAGGTAACTACAAGTTCTCAGGATTCAGAATGCTTCCCACGATTTATCATTGGCTAGTCACTCAATATGATATGCCATTACAGGCAGGCTCTCAACAGAGCGCTGGCGGAAGAGCTATGTGGAATACGCTCGCTGGAATGAAGGGCGTAAAGCTATATGCCATTCAAGGTAAACAAATGATTGAGTTGACTTCTGGTGAGTTCGGAGAAGTAGTCGGTAAAGATGATGAAGATTATTCGCCGTATGATGTTCCTGGTACTAAAATAGTCGCTATTAAGGGATAAGTAAATGGCAATCAAGGAATCCGGTTCATTATCGCTAGAAGGAGACATCGTTGCCGAATTCGGTCCTACTCCTCCAGGAAGTAGACCGCATAATATAAGCGAATATTACAGAGACGGTGATAATGTTCCTGATGGTCCGCCAGCTAATACTGATATTCCTACTGTTAGTACGCCTAGAGTTTCCGTCAGCTTTAGCGATTATTATGGTGCGACGTCAGACCAAATTCCTTCCGGTTCTCCAACTGTATCTTCTACTCGAAGAGTCGGCGATGACGTTATCGTAAACGTTAATGGAGTTAGTGACGCTGACGGTATCGCAGACACTAACTGGCAGGTTCGATTCTTAGTAAACGGATCTGCTGTTACCGGATACACTTCTGCGACTCGATTTGGAAATGGCAACTTAAGTGAAACCTATCAAATAACGTCTAGTAATGTTGCAAACGGAGATTCAATATCTGCTCAAATAGGATTCACAGATAATATCGGAAATTCATACTCTGGAATAACTGCGAGTAATTCCGTGACAGCGATTAACACAGCTTCTACAGGAAGCGTGACCATTTCTACTCCGCTCTCAGGAAATCCTGGATATGTTAGTACCACTTCTGCTGCAACATTAACCGCAAATACTTCTGGAATATCTGATAGAGATGGACTTAGAGCTACCACTCCATTTACATATCAATGGTTAAGAAACGGTAACGCCCTCGCAGGAGAAACAGGATCAACATATACTGTTAAGAGTACTGACGTTGGACAAAATATTAGCGTCTCTGTTGTAGCATATGATATACACGACGCAACGACCTCCTTTACAAGTAGCTCCGTTACTCCTCTAAGGCCTGTTGTTAGATTCACAACGGATATTCCGTCAGAAGTCAACGAGGGTGAAACGATAACCGTACCAGCAGGATCTATAGAGATTGAAAATCTGCCTGTAAATCTAACAGGAGATCGTTTGAGAGTAACTACGAGTATCAATGATAGTTGGATCTTAAATGGAGCGATCGACGTTTATAGAAGTATAACTTGGGCATGGGTAGCTGCTGATGGAGTATATAAAAACACAAACGAAATAACCATAACAACAACAAGAGACGACAGCACATTATCTAACGATAGCTTTATTACGTTGTTTGTAGAAGTAGATGGACTTACTCAACTCAGCAGCGGTAAAAAGGACATCACGGTTAGAAATTTAGCGCCCCTGCCGAACTTGCCTACGAGTATATCCGAATCAGCTGGAGGCGATCCAACTTCCGTATTTGTAGCAGTGCGATTCTTTGGTAATGGAGAAATACGTACTATAGAAACGGGATCTCAAGTTGCTACGCTTAAAGGCACTTGGGTGCCTATTAGAGACTATAATATTGCGTATCGAGTCCGTCTCACAAATGTGACAACCAATGAAGGAATTTCTGGTAACTTAAGTAGAACTAATCCAGTCGACGACGGACAATATATAGCATTACCGACAACAGCCACCGGTTTCGTTGAATGGAGAATAGATGTAAGTAGAATAGAGCCAGATCCTGGCTCTGGTTCATTAAGCGCTACAGTTCAAGTTAATCAGACTGGCACCACAAATAGCGATACCTGCTCGCTTACGCTTACAGGAAACACGTCCAACACGACAACTACAACCTCGACTGGCGGTGGTACAACTAGCGGTGGTACAGGAGTGCGAAATCCAGATGGACCGCCTCCTGATGGCGGAGAATTCCAGTAGATCGAAAAGTTATAAGCATATAGCAAATCGATCTAAAAACAGGGTATCTTTTTCAGTCAGAACCAGCGATAATAGCTATGTTGATTGATAGAGGCACCCTGTTATGTTTTCAAATAAATCCATCTTAGCGCGTCTTCTCGCTAATGAGAATATCAACGTAGTCCAGAGCAACTGCTCCACTGCGTCGTTTAACGTTGAGACGCGTGTTCTTCAGCTCCCGCTCTGGAAAGAAATGAGCGGTGACGTCTATGACCTTCTCGTCGGTCACGAGGTTGCTCACGCTCTCTGGACTCCTCGTGAAAATCTCGCTGTTGAGGGCGTTCCCTTCTCCTTTGTGAATGTCGTTGAAGATATTCGTATTGAGAAGCTGGTCCTTCGCAAGTATCCTGGTCTCGTTTCAAACTTCTCGCGTGGCTACCTTGATCTGGTTGAGCGCGATCTTTTCGGTACGAAAGGCAAAGACCTGAATACGCTCCCCTTCATGGATCGCCTCAATCTAAAGGCGAAAGGTCGACAGCACGTCGATATCTCCTTCACTGAAGAAGAGCAATACTACGTCAATCGTGCGATGTCGGTTGAAACGTTTGATGATGTTCGCGAGGTGGTCCTTGAATTGGCTGCTTGGCTGAAAGAAAAACAGTCTGAGTCAATCTCTCAAGAGTTGATCTCTAGCGGCGACCTTGAAGAGTCTGCTGAAGGCGAACTTGTTGAGGGCGAAGGCTTTGGTGAGGCGAGTGAAGGTGAGTCTGGGGACGAAGAAAGCGTTGAAGGTAGCGCTCCTGACGAGTCTGAATCTGGTCAGTCTGGTTCTGGCGAAGAGTCCGATGATGCTGAAGCAAACTCTGGCTCTGGCGATGAGTCTGGCGAAGAAAAGAGCGAGGGTGATGATAAGCCAACGCTTGCTAAAAAGGGTGAGCGCCACGGCGGCAGTAGTGATGAAGACCAGCCTCTGGCTGAAGTTGCTACTGATATCGCTCAAAAGAAGAATGAGGCTGCGCTAGCTGATTCTTCTACGCTGTACATTGAGCCTATGACGCGTGAGCGTTACAAAAACCGACTTGTCCCTTACCAAAAGCTGCTGGCTGAGCGCCGTAAAGAAGTCTCCATGAGCACTCGTGGCAAGGAGCGATACAAGGAGTTCTTGGCTGAGTCTAAACCTATCGTGAATCTCATGGTGAAAGAGTTTGAAATGCGAAAGGCTGCGTATCGTAATCTTCGCGCTCGAACCTCTACCAAGGGTACTCTTGACGTGAACAAACTTCACCAGTACAAGTATGATGATCACTTGTTTAAACAGGTCACGACCCTCGCTGATGGTAAGAACCACGGTATGATGATGTTGATTGACTACTCTGGCTCTATGGGGCAAGTCCTTGGCTCTGTGATTCGCCAGACGATCAATCTGGTTCAGTTCTGTAAGCGTGTGAACATTCCCTTCCGAGTCTATGCGTTTACCACTAGCACTGAAAGCTACCACGGTCTACCGAAAGATTCTAACGGAATGACTTGCTTTGATGATCGCGAGTTGGTTCTCCTTGAGTTGTTTAGCAGCTCCATGAGTAAGAAGGATTATGACTATGCGCTTGAGAGTTTCTTCATGCGAAGCGTTAGCCGCCATGACGCTGCTTATATTGAGCGCCTCGGATCTACTCCTCTGAATGCTGCGCTCATGGCAATGCCGTATGCTATTGCTGACTTCCGAAAAGCGCACTCGGTACATAAACTGAATCTGGTGACGCTGACTGACGGTGAATCTGATCGCGCTGAGTTTCTTCGAGGCACTGATATGGCTGATCGTCGTCGCGGTGACTTTACCGACGCCGTGACTCAAATGGGTCGACGCCAAGTGGCTTTCCCGACTCGAATGTATGACCACGAGTCAAATGTTGAGTTTAGTCGATCGCTGATAACGGCTCTCGGTGAAGAGTGTAATGTCCGCACCATCAACTACTTCATTACTGTGCCTTATGGCGTTAGGTTCTTGGCGAGTCGTGATATTGTGACCCCTAGTCCAGATGCTTGGCTTGAAGTTGGCGACGTCACCAAGAAGATTCGATCTGAATCGAATAAGCATGGTGTGTATGTCAATGACAATAAGGCTCGCTCTGGGTATGATCGCCAGTTTATTCTGATTCAAAAGTCTAATGACATCGCAACAAACGTTGGTGAGTTGACGGTTCCTGACGGAGCGTCCACGGCGAAGTTAGCCAAAGCGTTCAGTAAGTTCAGCGACTCTAAGAAAAAGAGCCGAATCTTGACCAAGAAGTTCGCCGAGATCGTCGCTTGATGCGGCGGTCTTATTACTCTTGGTTCTATGCATATAACAAATCAGTCTTAGAAAAAGTTGTAAATCTTGACCAGTCCATGTACTATTATAGTGTAAGTTGAATTGACCCCTTAGAGGATTTATTATGAATGCCATGACCCTTACCCCCACCGAGTCTCAGATGATCGCCGTCTTCTCTGAGCAAAATCCCGAGTTGGCAAACTCGACGTTTAAGAAAAAGTCGTTTGTCGACACCGTTGTTCAAGCTGGCTTCAATGACAAGGAAGCCCACAATCTGATTAACAAAAAACTGAGTCGCGTGTCTCGTGGCATTTACACTATCAATGCTGCGACTGTTGTGAGTATGCCTTCTGCTAGTAAGCCAGCTGCTCCTGCTCCAACTCCTCCTTCCGCTAAAAATGAAGTGAGTGCTGTCGTCGCTTCTACTTCTACCAGCGAAGTCTACGTTCCAGAAAAAGACGCTACGTTCGTCCGCTGGGGCTATTTCTCTGACGTTTTGAAGATCATCAAGTCTGGTATGTTCTACCCTATGTACGTTGCTGGTCTCTCTGGTAACGGCAAGACCATGATGATTGAACAAGCCTGTGCTAATGCCAATCGTGAGTATGTCCGCGTCCAGATCACTCCTGAGACTGATGAAGATGATCTGATCGGTGGCTTCCGCTTGATCAACGGCGAGACTGTCTTCGCTAAGGGTCCTGTGATCAAGGCGATGGAAGCTGGCGCTGTTCTGTTGATCGATGAGATTGACCGAGGCTCTAACAAGTTGATGTGTCTTCAGGGTGTACTTGAGGGTAAGCCTGTTCTGATCAAGAAAACGGGTGAAGTCGTCAAGCCTGCTTCTGGCTTCAACGTGATCGCTACGGCGAACACCAAGGGCCAAGGTGATGAAGACGGTCGCTTTATTGCTGCTACCATCATCGATGACGCGTTCTTAGAGCGTTTCACGGTGACTCTTGAGCAGCCTTACCCTACTGAAGCCACTGAGCGTAAGATTGTTGCTAACCATATGGAAAAGTTCGGGGTTAGTGATGATGACTTCTGTACGCTTCTCGTTCGCTGGGGTCAGGCGATCCGTCGGACTTTCGCTGACGGTGGTGTTGATGATATCATCTCGACTCGTCGACTCTGCCATATCGTTCAGACCTTCTCTATCTTTGGTGATCGCTTGAAAGCCATTGAGTTGTGTGTGAACCGCTTTGAGTCTGATACTCGCCAAGCGTTCATTGACCTCTACACTAAGGTTGACGCTGATATTGCTAACGGCATTGGTGAAGAGGCTCCGGAGCCTACCGAGGCTTCAAGTGAAGGCGTCACTATGTCTTCTGCTTCTGGCTACACTATCTAAATAGTTGAGTCACTACGGGTGGGGCGTCCCCACCCTTCTGCTTATTAAGGAGCGTTATGTTTTATCTAATCTCTGCTATCGTTCTTGCCTTGAGTCTGGCTATCACTCTTACAGGAAATGCCCTTTCTGCTGACATACTTTCGGCAATTATGATCTTTCTTTCTGGTCTGTTCTACTATGTTGCGGCTTCAGTATTCGTTGGCACTAAACAAGTGACCATGGTAGTCGGTGGACCACTCAATCGAATGTGGCAAAATCGAGTATGCGAAATTATCGCGGCTGTTGCTTTGTACTCATTCGGATATACCAACACGTTCTACTTCATTCTGCCGTATTTGATTCTGACTCTCTATATTGATACAATGAGTTCTCTAGTTACGATGGGAATATTAGAGTTGACTAAAGACGAGGAAGAAGTAGATTAATATAAATAATTATAATCATAATCTCTGAGGAATATTTACCTATGCTCTCGTTTAAAAACTTTATCACTGAAGAAAAGCAAGCGCTTATTGAAAAGCTGATTACTCTGGGCGGTCAAGCCTATCCTAAGTTTGGTACTGTAGTCATTCTTGCTGGCGGTGCTGGTTCAGGTAAAGGCTTCATTAAAGACAGCCTTCTAGGCGTTGAAGGTTATACATTTGACGTTGATGAACTCAAAAAGATGGCTGCTAAGACGCCCGCAATTCAGAAGCGAGTCAAGGACGAACTTGGTTATGACCTTGAAGATCTATCCGCTAGAATGAAAGAGCCAGAGGTCGTAAGTCAGCTTCAC
>PR_CR_10_Liq_3_inCRDRAFT_1000224_pt1 | contig 16290 bp, 19 predicted proteins | sample PRCRCaboRojoPR_2_FD_10240 | JGI IMG/M metagenome (IMG submission 10240)
TTTTTGGCCGGCATTTATGTGCCCTTTGCGGCCTTTTCAGAAACCGTCTCGAATGTCTTTAAATTTAATCCCGCCGCCCACATCGTGGTGGCGTTAAGATCGGTCATCATGGAACCGGCGATTGATTTTGTGTTTGCGGGGGCCCCTGCGGGAGTGGAAGCGTCTTATACGGTGAATTATGGGGTCGAAATGACCTGGTTTTCTCAAGCTATTTCAATGGGCACCATCGCCCTTTACTTGGGAGCGTTACTCGTGCTGTTTGCGGGCCTGAGCATCGTCCGGATGCGGAGCTTTAAACGCTAAATTTAATCGGATTTTAACAAATATTTAAAAAAAGCATGGTAAAATATACAAAACTTTGAATTTCAAGGAGATTGCCATGTCTTTTTTTCTCGATGACGTCCCTCGAGTTCAACCTTTTACCTTACCGCATTTAGGTTATATCGCGTTTGGCGTGATCGCCAGCGTGTTGTTCTTTGTTTACCTCAAACAAATTCGTGCGAATCAAGCGAAGTTTGAATCCCTCTTAAAATGGATCAATACAATCACGGTCGTCGTGTTTTATACGTGGTCAGTGATCTTTACCGATTCGTTTTTGGAAACCGGCTTGCCTTTGCATGTGTGCCGGATTGCCAGTGTTGTGAGTCTTTATTATTTCTGGTCGCACGATGAACGCGTGATTCCGATGATGTTTTACCTCGGCGCGTTTGGCGTCGTGGCCATTGCCTATCCGTCCAATGTGCATCCCCTTTACACCCATATCATAGGCTATACGTCTCAGTTTACGCATGTTCTCATCGTGGTGACGTGGCTTTATATTGTGTTTGTCAAACATTACCGGCCCACCTGGAAAGATTTTCAAGTCACGGCTATTTTTTGGGCGGTGGCCCTTCTGGCCATTTGGGGCTTTAACTATGTCGTGGGTCAAGGCGAATATTTCTACATTTTAGAGCGCACGCGACCGTTTTTTAAATCGTGGCCGGATATCGGCTGGATTGGCTTTACGTATTCCATCGCGCTGGTGGTGATTTTCATCAAAACTGTGACTGTATCACGCATTAAAATTAATGAATGACCTGTGGGCGTCACTCACTGAGCTCATCCAAGACGCACCGGCCCTTGCCGGTGTTTTTTTGGCGGTGCTTTCGATCATGCATCCGTTGGTGGGTGGACCGTTGAGCATTCTCATTCAAACCCTATGGATTGCCCTTGTGGATCACGTGCTCCTCGCCTCGCTTTTGATGTGGGGGCTGAATCTCATCGGAATTTTCCTTTATTTTGAGCTTTTCAATCGCTTCATCCACCGCATCGACCCGTGGCTGAGCCGGCAAAAGAAAATTACGGCGCTGCTCGCCTGGGGTGAAAAAAAAGCCCCATGGCAACACGTCATTGCCTTAGGACTTCCCTTTATTTATACGTATCCGTTAAGAATCACCCTCATCAAAAACCAGACACGTCTGCGGTTCACATGGATGCTCGGGCTTTCGTATTTGATGCTCAATCTCTTTAACTTACTGCTCATTTATACCGTCTTTGGAAGCCTCACAGCGGCCTTGCCGCCGGTCGTTCCCATTTTGGTCTTTTTAGGCATCTTACTGGTGGTGTATGCGTTTAAATCCAAACTTGATTTAGAGTAAGAACCCTTCAAACACCGCATTATCGACCCATTTTAAGGCCTCATCGTAGGCCTTTTTATTTTTCGCCGTGTAGCCTAAAGCAATCTTTCCATTGGCCTTGAAACGGCGGACATAAGGGGTGGGAAGCGCCCGGATGTCATAGGTAATAAAATCGGGTTGAGTGAGGGGATTGAGTAACATCCGGCTGAGATAAACCTTGCGAAATTTGGACATGGTTTGAGCGGTTTTAAAATCTGAGCTGATCTGCCCTCTTAAAAGATGGGGCGCCTTTTTCTTCAGGTGCCGGACAATTTTCGGTGAAAAAGAATGCACCGCCACATCACCCTCATAGTCGTCAAGGAGTTCGATGACGGCATTGGTGAGACTGACCACGGGGGCGTCGGCTTTGATTTCAATCAACAGGGGAACTTGTCCGTGTACGAATTCTAAGACATTTTTTAGCGAAGGAATCATCTCATCGGTGGCGTGCAGGGCCGTTTTTAAGAGGTCGGATTCCAGCGTGTGATAAATATAGGCATCCAGGCCAGTCATGCGGGATAAATGCGCATCATGAAAGACCATGGGGGTGCCCTCTAAGGACGGTTGAACATCGAGTTCAATGGCGTACCCACGGTCGATGGCCGCACGGAACGCTGCCTGCGAATTTTCGGGGATGGTTTCGGAATGAAGGCCGCGATGGGCGATTTTCCACTCGGTGAGCCATGTCGTTTTTTTCATAAATAATCTTCGTTCTTTTTGGCTTTTTTATAGAAGAATTCTTGGACGCTGATCGGCGTTTTACCGGGCACTTTCATGATGTGATCGCCTTCTTGATTGAGCCGTGCGGTGGAGACATTATCGTCCCAAGATAAATCGAAAATAAAGCGCAATCGTTTTTGCACGGTTTCATCATAGACCGGGGCCAAAACTTCATGCCTTCGTGTGAGATTTCGGCTCATCAGGTCCGATGAGCCCACGTAGACTTCGGCGTGTTTTTGACCGAAAAAGTAGACCCGAGAATGTTCTAAGAACCGTCCCACTGTGGATTGCACTTTAAAGGAATCGGTGATGCCTTTAAGTTCGGGTTTTAAGCAGACAATGGACCGGATGATGGCCTTGATTTTGACGCCCGCTTGGGCGGCCTCAACCAATGCATCCATCATTTCCTTATCGGTCAATGCGTTGATTTTAAAGGCAATGAACCCTTTGTCTTTCTTTTGGGTCTCTGCTTGGATTTTTTCGATGAGAATATGTTTGAGTTGATGAGGTGCCACAAGCAGATGGTTGAATGTGGGGACTTTGCTTTTGGTTTTTAAAGAATCAAAAAAAGCTTTGGCATCTTTTCCAATCCCTTCGTGGGCGGTCAAGTAAGCAAAATCCGTGTAGCGGCGTGCGGTGATTTCATGGTAATTGCCACTGCCGATTTGGGTGATGGTTCGGCCGTCTTTAAACGTCATCAAGAAAAGTTTGGCATGCAGCTTATAGGTTTTGGGGCCATAAAGCACTTTACATCCGGAAGCCTCAAGTTCTTGGGCATAATAAAGATTGTTTTTTTCATCAAACCGAGCTCTAAGCTCTAAAATGACCGTCACTTTTTTTCCGTTTTTCCGGGCCATTTTTAGTACGTTCACCAAGTGCGAAGATTCTGCCAATCGGTAGATCGTAATGTACATGGCCTCCACATCTTGATTCATCGCGCCTTCATAAATCAGCATTTCAAAGGTCACAAAGGAGTCATACGGGTAATGCCATAACGCATCGTGTTTGAGGAGCTGCTTGATGATCGATTTTTTTTCATCCATCATCACGGGCCACGCGGGTTGATGCGCCGGATATCGCATGGATGAATCATGGGGGATGAGTCCGTCTAAAAATTTGTGTAAATTTTCCCAAGATTCAAAATCATCCACCGCATAGATGGCCTCGCCAGAGAGGGCCATTCGGCGTTTAAAAAAGGGCAAAATCTCATCGAGATTGACGCATTTGAGGTGCAATCTCAATAGGTCTTGGGTTTGACGTTTCTTGAGCAGTTTACGGATGGCCTTGGGAACTTCATCGGTGTCGTCAAAATCCGCATTGTAATCAATGTCGGCATTGCGTGTGAAATTCACCGTCATATACGTTTCATTTTTTCTTTGGAAAATGTGATTTAAAATGTCATCCACACGAACATACCGGGTTTTATCCACGGCCATTGCGTAGGGGGGTTCATTGATAAATTCAATTTGATAAAAGTCGTTTTTTTCTGTTTTGATGAGCCGGTAAAGTTGGTTACTTTTGACGGTTAATATGAATTCAGACAGTGAGACTTTCATGCGATGAGATAACATGAAGTATTCATTTTCAAACGCCTCGAAAAGCGCAGTTTGTTCGGATTCAGATAATTTATCAAACGCCACGAGTGAAATATGCTGTTGTTGGAGATCTTTTAGCAAAGCTNTNCCNGATTCAAGCATCTCAATGCGTTGTGTATTGATGGTCTCATTGAGTTGATGCAACACCGCACTCAAGGGAAGTCCNGATCGCCATTCGATTTGATCGGGATTCAGATCAAGCAAACTTTTTAATGACCCGACTCGAATCATGGCAAATTCTTTTAAATTGGATGACACAATGCGTAAGAAAAGGGCCCGCTCTAAGAGGGGGTGAAGATTACGCTTAGACTCATCTAAAACGCGCTGATTGAATTTCAACCATGACATATCACGGTTCAGATACACATTCATAGACGTAACTCGAGGGGTTTAAGTTCGGGGTAATCTTTTTCTAAATTCTTCACAATAAATCCTTCCCGGACCCCTTGGGTGAAAATGCGCATTTGAGTCGGCCTAAAATAGTCGTGAATGGCATCTAAGATGACCAGACCCGTTCCGATGGTATGAATGCGTTCAGGGACCGTCCGAATGAGTTTTAAATAGGCACTCTTTTCTTTCGATGCAATCATCTTGATTAAAGGCTTTACCTCATCCATGGGCAATGGTTCAGCGAGATAGGGATCGGCCCGGTTGTCAATCAGCTTACGTGCCGCCCGCATGGTGCCTCCGACGCCGTGAAGGATGGGCGGATTTTGCATTGGATTAAACCCTGCCTCTTCCAAGTATTTGAGCACTTTTTTCTTAATTTTTTTTCGGGCCTTTTTCCCTGGAATCAGCTTTTTAACATGATCCATATAAGAGGATAATGACCCAATGGGAATGGCATCGGCTCGTGTAATTTTATTGTTTTCATAGGTCACAATTTCGGTGGACCCCCCACCAATATCCACCACAATCCCAGTCGGTGCAGGGGCATCTAAAAAGACCGCATGAAAATCATAGGTGGCTTCCTCCGCCCCCGACAGCAAATGGATATCGACATTTTTGATATCGCTGAAAGCTCTCATAAAGACGTCTTTGTTGGACGCTTTGCGGATGGTGGCCGTGGCCAAGAGATAGGTTTTTTTGATCCGTGAATTTTTGATTTCTTTTAAGAATTTTTTTACGGTTTTGATGGCCACGTCTAAGCCTTCATCACTCAACTGGTCGCCTTCTAAGTACGCCGCCAGCCCGATGGTTTCTTTGTGGGAACTTTTCAGTTTGATGACATGGTTTTTCACTTTGTAGATGTTCATCCGGGCCGTATTGGACCCAAGGTCAATGATGGCGTACATATAGACTCCTTTAAACCTTATTGTAGAAGATAAGTGGGAACGTGCGCAAGCAAAAAAGTCCTCGTGAAATCACTCACCGCTTTGGAGAATGCGAGGACTTTTTAGGGAGGGATTCGGGGGAAAACAAAACATCGATGGGGACCGATAAAACGTGGGCCAAACGAAACGCCACACGCAAGGAAGGGTCGAATTTGCCGCGTTCGATGGCGATGATTGTTTGACGAGACACCCCAATTTTTTGGGAGAGTTCGACTTGGGACCATCTTAGATGCTCGCGGTATGCTTTCACTCGGTTTTGCATGCGCCCCTCATAAAGTAATTAAATATATACATAGTGTAAAGTATAATATACATATTGTCAAGAAAAAAAGAAGGGGGCGAGCCCTTCAAAATAGGAGGATCCTTAAAACAAGATCTTAATATGAGTGTACCCACTCAATATTGTGTGAGCGTGAAAATCGTGTAAAGATTTTGATAATGTGAGGGGGTATTTGCGTTCAAACTGGCTTGAAATACGCGGTGTTTCGATTATAATATGACTACGAAATTGGGAGGTAGTTCATGTACAAAGTCCTACTCTATTATTACTACGCACAGATTGAAAACGTGGACGAAAAAGTCCAAGAACACAAACGCTTTTGCCAGGCCCATGATATTTTGGGTCGCGTCTATTTGACCAGCGAAGGCATTAACGGCACCGTCTCTGGGTTAGAAGCCAACATCGAAAAATACAAAACCTATTTAGAAACCGACCCCCTTTTCCCGGGCATCATGTTCAAAGAAAGTACGCATCCTGCGCACACGTTTAAAAAAATCACCGTCAAAAACAAAAATGAACTGGTGAATCTTTCGCTTGAAGATGACGTCAACCCCCGAGAAATCACGGGACGTTACGTCACCCCCGAAGAATTTTATGAACGCATTCACGATGAAGACACCGTCATCATCGATGCGAGGAATGATTATGAATACGACATGGGGCATTTTAAAGGGGCGTTAAGACCCAATATTAGGACGTTCAGAGAACTCCCCGACTGGGTACGTGCCCACAAAGAAAAACTTGAAGGCAAAAAAATCATCGCCTATTGCACCGGCGGTGTCCGCTGTGAAAAATTCACCGGCTGGTTGAAAAAAGAAGGGTTTGACGATGTCGGTCAACTGCATGGGGGCATCCAAACGTATGGGGCGAATGAAACCACCCAAGGCGAATTTTGGGAAGGTTCGATGTATGTCTTTGATGAGCGCATCGGCATGCCCATCAATCACGTCAACCCGGTCATTGTCTCTAAAGATCATTACACCGGTGAACCGTGTGACCGCATGTTTAACTGTGCCAATCCGCAGTGCAATGAACAAATCTTTGGATCGGAAGAAAACCAACATGCGCATCTCGGGGGGTGTTCGATGTATTGCAGCTTGCATCCCGAAAACCGTTATGTCAAAACATTGGATCCCGAAGAAAAAGAGCGCCTCATTAAGGCCTTAAAAACGCACGAAAAATCGCCCGTCATCCCGAGCGAATCGCCCACCCAAGAAGCCACGGTTTAGTGGCTTTTTCTATGGAAACGATGAAGGCTTTGGTACAATAAAAACAGGAGGCGTTATGGAAACTGTAAGTGCACTGGTCGCGTACGCGATCGATCATGGCATGATTGAAAAAACCGACGTCACATACGTGACGAATGCCATTTTGGCATTGCTCAAAGAAAATCCAACCCCTGAAACCTATCAAAAACCAAAAACCACCCAGCGCACCTTGCGGGTCTTTTTGGACCCACTCCTGGATTTAGCGTTTGAAAAAGGCCTGCTTGAAGATAATTCGGTGCATGAACGCGATCGCTTTGAAGCCCTCATCATGGATACGTTGATGCCGAGACCTTCAGAGCTTCAACATGAATTTAACCAACGTTTCAGTCAAGACCCGAAAGCGGCCACCGATTATTTCTACGCCTTGGCCCAAAATTCCAACTACATCAAAACCGACCGGCTGAAGAAAAACAAACACTTCTCAGTGAAAACGGCCTACGGAGAAATGCGGGCGACAATCAATCTCGCCAAACCGGAAAAAGATCCGAAAGCCATTGCGGCGGCGCAAAGCGAAGAAGAGACGTTCCCTCCGTGTTTACTGTGCCGCGAATATGTGGGCTTAAACATGGATCATAAACCGCCTCGTAAAAATCACCGAACGATTAAACTGACCCTCAACGAAGAACCCTTTTACTTCCAATTTTCTCCCTATGTTTATTACAACGAGCACGCCATTGTCATTCATCAAGACCACATTCCGATGAAGATGAGTCAAAAAACGTACCGCCGCTTGCTCGATTTTGTCGATCAATTCCCCCATTATTTCCTCGGTTCCAATGCGGGGCTTCCGATTGTGGGAGGCTCGATTTTATCGCACGAACATTATCAAGGGGGCCATGCGCATTTCCCCATCGATGATGCGCGGGTTCTGGAGAGTTATCAATATGGCTCAGTCACCATTGAACGACTCTTATGGCCGCTTTCAGCCCTTCGCTTTAAAGCCAAAGATAAGGACATTTTGGTCAACGTCTTAGACCGCTTTGAACACATTTGGCGGACCTATCACAATGAAGCCTTAGGCATCATCTCGAAAACCGGCGTGCATCATAACGCAATCACTCCGATTGCGCGAAAAGACGGGGATACGTATCAAATGACGGTGGCTTTAAGAAACAATGTCACCAGCGAAAAATACCCCGATGGCGTGTTCCATACGCACCCCGAACATCAACACATCAAAAAAGAAAACATCGGGCTCATTGAAGTCATGGGTCTGGGCATTTTACCCGGCCGATTAGACACCGAGCTTCCCCTCATCGCCCAGTACTTAAACGGGGAAGAATCCCTGCAAAAGATCCCGAAGTCCATGCAGCCATGGGCGATGGAGCTTCAAGACCACAAACCCACCAAAAATATGTTAGAGTATGTGTACCAAGAAGCCGCCAAAATCTTTGTCAACAGCTTAGAAGATGCCGCGGTTTTCCCGCACACCGAAGTCGGCCATCAAGCATTCAATGGCCTCATCCAAAAATTCATGACCACCTAAGAAAGGGGATTCCATGACACCATTGATACCTGCCACGGGCATCTTAACTGCCGTGTTATTCTTTCTCGCCGCCACCAATGGGGTGAAACGTTACGTCAAAAACGGGGCCATCCAATGGCTGGCCCGGCAACACAAAGTATTTGGCGCCCTCGCCGCGCTTTCGGCCATCACCCACATGACCATTGCGGTCTCACAAGGGGAACTGAGAATCACCGGAACCTTGGCGATGTTGGGCGTTTTAACCACCGCGTTTTTAGGCGGAGGCTTCTTCCAAAAAGGAAGTCGCTGGCTTTACATTGGCCACCGCATCGCGGGTCCATTGACGGCGCTTTTGATCATAGGCCATATCATCTTTAACAGTAGTTATTAAGGCGAAAAAAAAGCTCCCGCTGGGAGCTTTTTTAATGGACTTTACTCATAAAGTCTTTGAGTTCAGGCGTTTCTGGATGATCGAGAATTTCCGGGGTGCCTTTTTCAACGATGTTGCCTTCTTGCATGAAGACCACGTAATTGGCAAACTTTTTCACAAAGCTCATGACGTGGGTGACCAAGACAAAATCTTTCCCGAGTTCTCGCAGTTCTTGAATCGCAATCAACACTTCATCGGTCAAGATGGGATCGAGTGAAGAAGTCGGTTCATCGAGGAAAATGACATCGGGATTGACCGAAAGCGCCCGCGCAATGGAAGCCCGTTGGGCTTGGCCGCCCGAGACATTTTTCGGGAGTTTATCCATCTGATCTTCCAGTTTTAAAAGCCTCAGGTTAGCTTCGGCAATCATCTCGGCTTCTTCTAAGGGGATGTTTCGCGTTTTTTCTAAAACGAGGGTGATGTTGCGTTTGAGGGTGAGATGGGGAAATAAATTGTGCGACTGGAAGACAAACCCGACATGCTTTTTGTATTCGGGGTCCGGACGTCGTAATCGTTGATTTTCAAGGTTCCGGATGTGGGTCTTTCCAGGCCCGCCATCAAGCGGATGAGGGTCGATTTACCCGATCCACTCATGCCAATCAATGCGACCGCATTGTATTCCGTTAAGATGAGTTCTAAGTTATGCAACACTTCCACATCGTAGGTGTGGGACAGTTGATTGAGTTCAATTTTCATAAACTCCACCGCCTTTCGATGGTCCGGGTCAGTTGCGACAGGGGAATCGTGATCACGAGGTAAAGCACCCACACCAACATATACCCTTCAATGAACGCAAAGTTTTGCGATTGCGCCACGCGAATGGAGTAAAAGAGTTCGTCGTAGGCGATGACGTTCAACAGCGCACTCCCTTTGACGATTTGGGAGAAGTTATTCATCATCGGGGGCATCAAGACCCGAATCACTTGGGGAATGATGATGTAGCGGTATTTTTGATAGGGGGTAAACCCAAAGAGGTCCATGGCCAGATATTGCTCTTCGGAAATCGAAGAAATCGCCGATTTATAGACGTTTTTCATGTAAGGGGTCATGTAGGTGATGAGCCCAATGTAGCCCATCGTGTTCCGGTCTAAACTGTTAAANGCNGGCCCAATCACAAACGCCGAAATGACGATTAAGACAAGCAAAGGCGTCCCGTAGATGATTTCGGTAAAGACTTCGGTGAAGGCTCTGAAGTATTGGATCTTGGAAATGCTCATCAAATAAAAGATAAAGCCAATCACCAAACTTGAGACCAAGGCCACCGTGGACACAATGATCGTGTTGAGTAGCCCGTTGCGAATGAGCGCCACGTAGGGGTCATACACCGCGAGGCTAAAGCTGCCAGTTTGGCGTAAAATGACAAACGTGATAAACGCTAAAATAGTTGCAAATGCGAGCGCATATGCAACTATTTTATTTTGCAGTAAAGCGGTTAAAGGATTGGGATTGTCAGACTTATTCATTGATATAGAATTCGAGTCCGTAGCGTCCTAAGTTGTCGAGAATGACTTGATCCCATGTGGCCGAAAGTTCATCGTAGAGTCCACCTTCATCATCGAACGTGGCGATGAATTCATTGGCTTGATCTAAGAGTTCGGTGTTGCCGGTTTGAACGGCCATGCCGATGGGGCTTGAGACAAACGCATCCCAGACAATCATGGTGTCATCCGGGTTGGCTTTGTAGCCGTTGACCACGGGGTTTGCACTCATGATGAGAATATCGGCGCCGCCTTGAGCCACTTCTTCAATGGCGGTGCCTAAGTCGGTGGATTCTTGCACATCTTTGCCGTATTGATCTCTTGGAATTGAGGATGAGATTTGGTTGGCAATGCCGACCCAGCGTGCGTCATCAATGGCCACAAGGTCATCGACCGATGAATCTTCGGTCAGCCCATTGGCCGTCGCAAAGTCTTGGTTGACCAGCGAGATGATTTTGAAATAGAAGTAAGGATTCGAAAAATCCACACTTTGTTCACGCTCTTCGGTGATGCTCATGGATGCAATCGCAATGTCAATTTCACCGGATTGGATGGCGGGAATGAGGCCCCCGAATTCGGTGTTGACGATTTCGACTTCACGACCGATGAATTCGCCAAAGGCGCGGGCGGTATCTACGGAAATACCTTCAGGATTATTACTGGTATCGACGGTTTCAAAAGGAGGATATCTTAAGTCCATGCCGACACGAAGAGGTGCTTCACTGCCTCCGCAGGCAGCCAACGTGAATACAGTGACGATTGTAAGCAACGTTAGTAATGCTTTTTTCATTCTTTTTCTCCTTTTTTTTGTGATAGCCCTAATTATAGGGATGCGTGAGAGTTAACACAATTAATACACTCATAAAAATGTCTTAATTAAAGGCTTAAAATTCGTTCGTTTGCGATGCAAACCGCCCCGCCCATTTATTCATCTTCATCCAAGATTTCTTGCATTAAGGTGGGCCGGTCCGTGATGATGCCATCGGCGCCACGTTCGGCCAGTAAGCGCATCGTCTCAGGGTCATTGATGGTCCAGTAGTGGACGGCAATGTTGTGCCGGTGGGCATTATTGATGAGCTGTCGTGTGGTCAAATCTAAATTACCGGATGAAGTGGGAATGGCCAATGTGGTGGGTTTATCGGGGTAAAAAAGCGACATATACGCCCGGGTCATGATGTAAAAAAGACGCACGCCATCTTCTTGAGGCGCATACATCAAATTGGGATGGTCACTCTCTTGAACGGCGATGAATTGATCGACTATTTCCCGGTGAAAACTGCCGAGGACGACTTGATCAATCATGTCATATTCGACCATGAGCGCAAGCACTTGATCAAAGGCGTCTAAACCGAGTTCCCCCGATTGCTTGATTTCCACACTCATCAAACTCTCAGGAAAATGGATGAAAATATCTTCCAAGGTTGTGACTAAGAATTTCTCGGGGTGCCGGGCTTCAACCCCTTCGGGATAGGTAACATCCAGGGGGGTGACCGTGTTGCCTTCCCAGTTGGTGTAAAGATTAAATTCCCCGGTCACGTTATAGCCGTTGGGTCCATCGATGGGGTTGGAATAGCCAAAATCAACTTCGTTTTCTACCAATGAGGTGTAGGTGATGTCACTGATTAAGGCATTTTGCAAATTGGTTTTACGGTCTAAGGTGAGATCGTGCGAAAGAATAATGACGCCATCGGCGGTCATGTTGACATCGATTTCTAACATCACATTGGGATTCACCGAGTAGGCATTAAAATACGCTTCCAAGGTATTATCGGGAAATTCTTGATTGCCCCCTCCGTGCGCAATGATTAAGGGGTCTCCCTCACTTCTGAAGGGGTTATCCTCACGCACTTGCGGTTTGGGGATGATGACAATCAGCAAAAAGGTGGCGGCGATGATCGCCAATATTTTCAATCGCATATTAGCTCCTAATTAAATTGTCTCGGATCGTTTTCATAGCGGTTGAGTTCAGCCATGTCGGCCTTGTCAATCCTAAAGTCCACAGCGGCGTTTTCTTCCATTCGGTGTTGATGCGTGGATTTGGGTAAGCTGGCGGCCCCACGTTCTAACGTATACCGGATTAAGAGTTGGGCCGGGGTCACCCCATATTTTTTGGCCATTTTCACCACCAGGGGGTCTTTCAATGCATAGCCAATGGCCAGCGGCGAATAGGCAATGATTTGAATGCCTTTTTCTTCACAATATTCGACCGTTTCGTGCTGGGGGTTCCCCACAAAAAGGCCAATTTGGTTGGCGTGTGGCACCACTTGCGCCACGCTCAAGATGTTGTCAATGTCGCGGGGCGAAAAATTTGACACCCCAATGGCTTTGGCTTTGCCGGAGTGGTAGATGGTTTCTAACGCTTTCCAGGCTTCAATGTTGCCCGCATCGTGGTTCGAGCCAATGTCCGACCAGGGCCACGGGGCATGAATTAAAAAGAGATCCACATAGGGCATGTCGAGCGCTTTAAGCGAAGCATCAAAGGCATCCAACGCCCCTTGATACGTTTTAATGTGACTTTCCAGTTTGGTTGTCACAAACAAGTCTTCTCGGGGAATTTTGGAATCTTTAATGGCGCGTCCCACGCCTTCTTCATTCTGATAGCCTTCGGCGGTATCAATGTGCCGGTAGCCGGTGGCTAAGGCATCTCTGACGGCTTGATACGTCACCTCTCCAGGCGGCATTTGCCACGTGCCGAGGCCTAATAGTGGTAAGGTCGTATCGTTACTTAGGGTTAATCGTTTTTCTAACATGAACGCTCCTTAAGATGACAGGGTTTGAATCATACATAGTATACCTTATCAAGACTTCGAACGCATTCTGATATGGCTAAAGTGACTTTTTCCGCTACAATTGACTCAGGTGATAATTATGATTTCAATCGAAGCACTCAGAAATATGGAAATTCCCGCACAGACCATCGTCATTACCGGGGCCAACTCGGGCATTGGGTTTGAAGCGGCCAAATTTTTAGCCGCCAAGGGCGCGCACGTCATCATGGGGGTCCGTTCATTGGTCCGCGGCGATGAAGCCTTAGCCCTCATTGAAGAAGAGGTGGAAAAACCCCACGTCAGTGTGCTCGAACTCGATCTATCCAGCCTCAAAAGCATCGAAGCCTTTGTGGCTACGGTGAAAAAAACCGTGGACAGCGTGGATGTTTTAATTAATAACGCAGGCATCATGGCCGTCAAAGAAGGCAAGACCCAAGACGGGTTTGAACGTCAACTCGGCATCAATCATTTGGGCCATTTTGCCCTCACCGCCCAACTTTTTGACCATTTATCGCTGAAAGCCCGCATCGTCAATGTCTCTTCGCAAGCGCATCTCATGGGATCGTTTGATTTTGATAATTTGCAATACGAAAATGGAGGCTATAAACCCTTCAAAGCCTACGCGCAATCGAAACTTGCCAACATCACATTTACGCATGCCCTCAATGACAAACTGAAAGACAAATCCATTCAAGCCATCACCGTGCACCCCGGGGTGGCTAAGACGGGTCTCTTTGGCCGTAAAGATGGCGTCTTTGCGTTCCGCCTGTTCAGTCCCTTGATGGGCCTTTTTGCCCAGCCGGCCTCACTCGGGGCGTTGCCCACGATTGCCGCCGCCATTCATCCATCGGTGACGGCCAATGAGTTCTTAGGCCCCAAAGAAAAAGGCCATAAAGGCTATCTCACCCAAAACGACCGCATCAATCCGAAAGCCTTGGATAAAAAAACCCAAGCGGCCTTGTGGCAGGCATCTGAAACGTTAACTGGTGTGACCTTCCCGTTGTAGGAAGGTCTTTTTTTATTTGATAAATTGCTTTACTCAGTGTAAAATTACACTAGAGGTAGCCGTATGACGAAACCTGATTTAATCGCCTTAGTTTCTGAAAAAATCCGCTTGGTCCGGAATGAATATAAAATCAGCCAAGATGTGTTTTCTCAGATGATTGGGATCACCAAGAAGACCTTGGTGCAAATTGAAAAAGAACGAACCCAAGCGTCGTGGAGTGTGGTCATCAGCGTCTGCATGCTTTTTCCCGAAAGCGATGTCTTAATGCAAGCCTTAAAATTTTCCCCGCCCGACGTCATTCGCCAAATCGTTTTTGACAGCGTCAAACGGCCCAAAGAAAAAACCATGGGCGGCAAAATGTTCTGGCGCACCGTGGAAACCGCTCCGGGCTTTAAAGTTCAACAAAACTATTTTTCCAATCATTACCGGTTGATCGATGGGTATGGTCGCCGGTGGCTTTCGAGTTTTCACAAAGATAAAATTCTTACCTTTCTCAATGAAGTCATCTTAACGGAGGCGCCGGATGAGTCATAAGATTTCCAAATCGAACCTGGCATTTTTAGAAGAAGTCTTAAAAGATGCCGAAGCCAAAAACATTGTTAAACCCACGCAAGCCAAAGACATTCTTTCGCATTATGAAGCCCGCAAAGGGCTGGATTTCATCCGTGTCTTAGTGTCCTTTGGGGCGATTCTCATTGGCCTGGGGATCATCTTATTCATTGCGGGCAACTGGCAAGCCATCTCCAATCCCTTTAAAGTCGTTATCATCGTCACAGCCTTAGCCGCTTCGATGGGCGCTTCCTACGCGACCGCCACCCAGCGGCCCACGACGTCCCAAGCGCTCCTTTACTTATCGGTCTTAATCTTTGGGGCGGGCCTATTTCTCATTGACCTCGCCTACAATTTTAATCTTGAACCGTTTGTGCTTTCGTTTGTCTGGGCGCTCGCGGCCTTATTGCTTTCCAGTGTCTATAAAGATGTGATTTTATTCATCTTTGCGCATGTTTTGGCCTTTGTCTTTATCACCACGGGCTTTGGCGAGAATTTATTTATCTATGCGGTGCCATTACTCGCTGTCTTTTTTGCGGGGAATTATTATTTTGGGTTCCGCAAATTGGTCACCTTCGGCAGTTTACTCGTCACCCAAATCTTTCTCATTTACACGTTTGATTTCATTGAACTTGACCCCATTTACACCGCGTTTGTATTCTTGGGCGAAGGCTTGATTCTTTACTATTTCAAACACGATTTAAACCGAGACATTTTCCGCTTCGTGGGGATTGCCACCGCGGGCATTGCGGCCTTTAGTCTCACCTTCAGAAATCTTTGGGAAGATCTCACGTTCATTGAGAATGGATCCTTTTATGCGATTCCTTTTTCCATCGCTTTTACCGTCTATTTATTCACGCGGGTGTCGAAAAAGGAAATCACGCCCCTGATCATTATTTCGGCGTTTATCTTACGGTTTTATTTTGATACCTTTTATGAATTTTTACCGCGGTCGCTCTTTTTCATCTTAGGCGGCGTCATCGTCTTAGGCATGGGCATCTATATTGAGAGGTATCGCCGGGAGGAGGTCACGGATGCATAAACTGAAAACCATGTGGCAATCTGACCTTGGGAAGATTCTCATCAGCTTTTTTGGATTATTACTTTTACTCTCAACCCTCACCATCGTCCCGCTGATCACGTATTTCAATGGCCAAGAAGTCACCCTTCGAGTTGCCAACCTCGCCGATGACCCCATGCGGGAGCCCGATTTTTCCTATGTCGACCCTGGATTCGTAGGATTATCATTTGTCGACGCGTCCGTCCTCGATGACACGCTCATGGAGGCGTATGAATCGGGTGAAGCTTTTTTCACCGTCGCCAATGACCGAGACATTTACGCCATTTTGGATGATGCGAGTGTCGCCACCATTTCCCGGGTGACGCTCACGCGTCCTGAAAATGACGTGCCGTATCTCATTGTCAGTGATCTGTATGGCCGCTACGATCCAGAACGCGCCGAGGCATATCACGAAGCCACCGGGGAGTGGCGCACCTTCTATGACGGGGTGAATGTCCGGTTTGGATTTCTTTTAAATGCGCTCGAAAATCGACTCCCTGATCTGGATGATCGTTTGAGGGAAGGCCCCATGACGATCCGTGTGCGACTATGGCGCGGGAACTTTGTCATCGTAGACCCTTAACATTCAAATCCCCATCCAATGTGGATGGGGATTTTTTAGGTGATTTTGGCGTCTTTGAACACGACTTCGGTGCCGAAGATGAGATCGTGGGGACTGCGG